>Ga0272443_10000126_pt1 | contig 144538 bp, 140 predicted proteins | sample SSMAcet12_FD_193581 | JGI IMG/M metagenome (GOLD analysis project Ga0272443, IMG submission 193581) | Marine sediment archaeal communities from Little Sippewissett salt marsh, Falmouth, MA, United States - SSM-Acet-12 | ecosystem: Environmental > Aquatic > Marine > Wetlands > Sediment ... | reverse complement strand
CTGCCAGGGCGACCTTCGCCTTGAACTGGGGAGAATAGCTTCTACGTTTCTTGCTCATGGTCAGATCCTTTCAAATTTGGCTGACCCAGAGCTTATCATACTGTCCAGTTTTTTGGGACCATCGCCATAGGAGCCATTAGATTTTTTAACGGCACAATTTGAACAACATACAATATTTTTGCCTGATATAGATTTTTGCCAGATATTAACTGACTGATTGTCGGGAATTAGTTTCCCACACACTTCACATTGGTACTCTCCTTTTACCGAACTCAGGATACTTGGGTCTGTTATTATCGCTGCGCCGACTTTTGACGGGTTTTTTATGCAAAATAGAAAATAGCCCGAGAGGAAAATAAATGTGAAAAACAAAGATATATATGACCAGTAATCGGTAATGTCGAAAGTACGAGCAAGCAAAACCGAAGGGAATATCAAAACGAACCAAGCTATGAATCCCAAGGGGATTCCTACGAATATGATTTTTGGATAATCTGGCTTAATTGGTCTCATAAAAAATATAACGTACGCTTCACCCGCCGGGCACGGGGAAGCGATGAACAAATAAACACCCGGCTAATCCGTAAAAAAAAACACTTGTAAGTTGCCGCTGGATAGCCCGGTCGGCAGTGAAAGCGAAGGTTATATTTACCTTCTATTCACCTTAAACCTAGTAAAATCAACATAAATTCCGTTTTTCGATGCTCTGTTACTCATATCAATATTAATTTTTATCCCACCCTTGCGATCAGAATCGTAAATGCTGAAGGATGCGTCCGCTTGATCTGGATTCAATGTCGTATATACTTTTGAATCGAGTGATTTCACATGGGCGCATAAAAATTCGAACTTAGCTTTCTGGTCTTCAATAGTGGGGCAATTGAAATATAGTTTCCGAATATTAAATGCATCGCTCGTTGTAAATTTCCACACAAACTCAGAAATATTTCCACACAAACTCAGAAAAATAGAACATTCAACAAGAATTTTACCTGTGTAGCATGAATAATATGGGGATATGCAATCTTGAGATGAAAGAGGGCCAAACGTAATTAGATGATTGGGTGCGTCAAATACGAATATTACGTTTGGCCCTCAGCGGGAGGAGGAGGTGCCTGGATGGCTTTTTCCCGCAATTAAAACTTCTGCATTTTTCCATGCCACACGTTGGAATGCTCTCCAATAAGTGCACCACCGGCAACCGGTTTAAATCCTAACTCTATTGCAAGATTTTTTTATTCTAACAATGCATCTTCAAAATCCCGATTTCCATATGTAACTATAAGAACCGCTATGGCCTTGTTAGCTTTAAGCTTTTTAAATCGATTGATTGCATCAATTGGTAGACGACCACCGTAAACAGGTGCACCTATAATTACTAATTCATCTGAAAAAGGAGAAACTTTTTTTCAGCTCTTTCCGGAAGTGTCAGACCAATATGCTCGATATCTTCAACAAAGATACCTTTAACAAAACTTTCCAGTACTTTTTTCGTGGTTCCAGTGGGTGAAAAATAAATGAGCTTTACCTGTTTAACGTCCATTTTCCCCTTCACTTACTCAAATTAGGCTGCGCGATTGGCCTATCATTCTATAAGTGCCATCAGGATTTTTTGATAATAATTCGACCACCTGAATTCACATCAAATTAACCAAGAAAAGAGTTAGGGATGGGAAGACAGTAAACAGAATCAAACCTAATATTAATGTTAAAACGAATGGAGCTGCTCCTTTTGCAATGTCTGTTAAGCTTTCTTCGCTGATACCTTGGAGAATATACAGGTTTAGGCCGACTGGAGGTGTTATCAACCCTATTTCACAGGCGAGTGTAATCACAACTGAAAACCAGATCGGATCGAAGCCCAGTTGAATGACGGTGGGAAGCATTGTAGGAACTGTCATGACCATCATGGAGACCGGGTCCACGAGCATCCCTAACAGAATGTACAGAAGATAGAAAATGGAGATGACCAGATATCGAGAAACGTCCAGTCCCAGTACAAAGCTGGTGAGCATTTCCGGAAGTCTTATAAACTGAACAACAAAGCTAACAATAGAGGCGCATGCGATAATCAACATGATAAAGCTAGTTGTGCGAACTGTTGAAAGCAGGGCCTTCCAAAGAAGGTGCCAAGTCAGGTCGCGTTGAATCAGACACAGGACAAATGCTCCGAAGGCTCCGATCGCGCCGGCCTCGGTTGGTGTCGTCACACCAAGGTAGATGCCTCCAAGAACAATGAAAATCAGAATTGCGGGTGGAACCAACTTGATTGAATTTTTAAATTTTTGTCTGAAGCTCAACCCGAGCGATTTTGCGGCCGGCATGCTCGATTTGTCTATTCTGCCCCAAAGATCAACCAGTACAATGAACATCCCGGCGCAGATGATGCCTGGAATCACGCCTGCGACGAAGCAATGCCCTATGGATACACCTGCCAGGTTACCATAGATAATCATAGTGATACTAGGTGGTATCAGAATTCCCAGCGTGCCCCCAGAAGCGATAGTTCCGTACGTCAATGTGCGCGAATAGCCTCTCTTGACCATTTCCGGTCCAGCGATGCTCCCTAGTGTAGCAGACGTAGCCAGACTGGAGCCGGACATGGCAGCAAATATTGCGCAAGAGACCGTGGTTGCGTGGCAAAGCCCTCCCCGTAAGTTTCCCATCCATTCAGAGAGGGTTCCGTAAAGGCTTTCGTTCATTTTTCCGTAGACAAGAAGTTCGCCCATAAGAATAAATAGGGGTACGGGAGTGAGTGGGAATTTGTTTACAGCAGACCATGTAAGATTCGCTAGCATATGATGGGCAGGGCACGGTAGCATGACGCAAAGGCCATAGAGTCCTGCAATGCCTAAGGCAAATGCGACTCTCATGCCGATAAGCAAGAGGAATAAAAGGAGAAAAAGCAAAACAAAAATATGAAAGCCGGTTGCCATTTTTATTACCTGATATGTTGAATTTTAGGGCTGAAATTATAAAGCTTATTCGGATCCAGTTTCACAGTCGGTTCCAAATCTGCGAAGTATTTTTGCAGCCAACTGCAACGCAAACCATGCCAGCCCAACGGCGAAAAAGGCCTGCGGTATGTAAAGCGGTGTCCGCAATAAAGTGGGAGCAATGCGAACACTGGTGTACGAATCTGAGACCAGTTTGAATGCCTGCCAAGCAAAAAAGAAAAGGAATAGAAAGCTACCGATATCCAAAACGGTTTCAATATGACGGCGATACGTCGGGTTGAATTTTGTGATAATTGCCTCAACCCTGATGTGACCTTCGAGATTGAGGGTGTAAGCCGCTCCGAGAAAGGTAATTGAGACCAATAGATAGCAGGAAACCTCGTCTGCCCAGGTGGTTGGTGCATTGAAGATGTGACGCATGATCACATCGATAATAATGCTGATCATCATCAAGAAAACCAAAGCACCACTAAAATAGCCGAGAAATACGGAACATTTTTCAATTCTGGATAAAATTCGATTCATCCGAGGATTTCCTATTTTTCAGGTTACTTTTGTTTGGAATATTACGTTTTTTTAATGGACTAATAAGAAGCGCTTTTAACAAGAATAAACGAAAATGCTTTCCCGGGTGTATGACTATGTATTGTTCCTCACCCGGGAAAGATAGACCGACGCTGATGGTTTCGATCGATATTATCTTTTCGACCGGTAATCGGCCAAATATCGCTCGATATCTTCCAACATCTGGGCCGCTTCCGGACTACCGGCTTTTTTGCATTGAGCAATCCATTTGTCCCGAACAAAAGATGTCTGCTTCAGGCATTTGTTGTACTCCTCCTCGCTGGGTTCAATTACTTGGACGCCTTTTGCCTTTAGTTTTTCCAGGCTTGCCTCCACCTTTGAGATGTTGCATTCGCAATTTTTTTGTCCCGCTTCTTTAAGCACTTTTTTCACTATCGGTTTCAGGTCGGCTGGTAGGGCGTCGAACGCCTTGCCGTTTACGATGAGCATAGCGGCACATGAGGAGCCATGGACCGGCCATTTGTTGATGTATTTGCAGTATTCCCAGAATCCCATACTGTCGTATACGACCAGACCCGTCACCAATCCGTCCACAACGCCCCTTTGCACGGACATGAACGCCTCATCCCAGGGAATGGAAACCCCGGCGGCTCCAACACCTTCGAAAGCGAGCGAATCGTAATAGCCCATTCCCCTTAACTTTTTTCCCTTAAAATCAGCGACTGTTCGGATTGGTTCGTTGCAAAATACGCTAACACCGCACCAATGGTTGATTCCCATTAGTCGAATGTCGAATTTGTTTTTCAGAGATTTTTCCCAATAGTCCCAGACAACATTGTTCAATACGGCGGGAAATTCGTCGTCGGCTCTCAAAACTCCGGGGATCGCGTGAAAACTGCCGATAGGCCACTCTCCGCTGTAGTAAGGAGTACCTGCCACCGCCCCTTGGATGACACCGTCACGGACGCTGTGAAGTACCTCAGGAACCGGAACTAGATTCAAAGGAACGTGTAGTTCCAGGCGACCATCGGTGGCTTCCGCCATGCGCTTGGGAAGCCATTTACCAAAAAGATCATTATCGCACCATTTACCAAGAGCCATTTGGTTCCATGTCCAGACAATTTTTTTTGGGGCGGCTCCTGCTGCGGATATGAAAAAGCAGCAGCTAAATATGATGACAAAACTAACGATGGTAAGCTTTTTGATAAGATTACGGAAATTCATTTTTACTCCCTCCCATTGTTGGTTGTCTGAAGATCTTTGTTTATTCAGGGATGCATGCTTTAGAAGCCATTTCAGGATCGTGCATCGGGATAATGATATCGGCAACTTGTTTGATTTTTAAGGCACTGTTGTAGGCCTGAAAAAGGTCAGTATGAATCCCCGGAGCGATGACGGGATAGGTCCCAAAAGGTGACACCTTGACCTTGACATCTTCAGGGGGGAAATAATTTTCCATAATCGAACATCCACCGGTAATGACTGCCAAACCCCCGCTGGTTTCTATGGTCACGGCTTGTGTGCCCGGCGTATGTCCTGGAGCAAAGAAAACGTCAATACCCGGTAGAATCTTCCGGTCTCCTTCAATGGCCTCAAGATCTAAGGATTTAATAATGCCCTTTGGGTATAGGACTTCGAAAATGGGATGAGGGTTCAAAGCGAAATCGAGTTCCGCCTGTTGAACGATAATTTTGGCATTGGTACATTTTACGGTGTTGTACATATGGTCCATGTGCAGGTGGGTCTGAATGACGATATCAATATCCTCTGGGACGCAATCGACGGTTGCCAGCGCAGCCTCGAATGTCTGTAGCGCTTCAAAAGGATGGCCTGAAAATCCAGGATGGTAGTTTCGATAATCATCTGCTTCGATGGATGTATCGATGAGCACATTTTTCCCCGCAGCACGAACATACCAGAATAAATAGGGTCGGATGATGGGTTGGCCATGTCCCACCAGATAGGTCATTGGGCCTTTTTCACTTTGAACCCGAGCAAGGACTAACGGAATGATAGTGTGTTTTTCCAAGGTTGCCTCCCAAAAAAAGGCGTATTCAGTTTGGCTATTCGTTCAGTTCATGCATCGCTGTTTTTTTCTTCTCCGGATGCAGGCGCTTGTCCAGAAAAAGCATTAAAACTGTCGAATATGGAAAGGAGCGTTTGAAAAACAAGAAGGAGACCGACTATTGGCAGCGCGATTCGGGTGTAGGCCATAGGCACGTCGAGCATTCCGAAATGCCTCCAGTCCCTTGAGTAGGCCAGCCACCAATATTTGTAGCCATAGACCGAAATAAAAATAGCGAAAATAAAAATCAGGATGTTATTGAAAAGATCGATACACCTTTTCAATTGAGGCCCGAATTTCCGGTAGACTAAATCGACGCTGACATGAGATTTTTTATCGTAGGCGTACACGATGCTTAGCATACCGAACCAGACCAGCAGGTAGCCGGTCAATTCGTTTGTCCATATCGTCGGTTTGCAGAAAATCTCTCTTGCCGTAACCTCGTAAACAGTAAACAGCAAGATCAGCAAAACCCCAAAAATAGAAATTAACTCCACGATTAGAACAGCGTAGTTACAAATTCTTTTAAGCATCTTGGTTTCCTCGCTATCCCATGGTGGATGGCAACCAGAGCGCCAGGCTCGGGAAAAGTGTTATCAAAATCACGGCGATTAATAGCGCGATTAAAAACGGGATAACACCCCTGAAGACTTCTTGGATTTCTATCCCAAATGACTTGGAGACTTCTGCGACAATATAGCAGTTCATACCAACAGGCGGAGTTAGCAGCGCTATCTCGATAAACAGAACCAGCATAACGCCGTACCAGACCAGATCCATTCCGATAGCGGTAACCGCAGGAGCGAAAATCGGGGTAGTCAGCACGATAATGCTGTTGCCTTCAAGAAAAAGGCCTAGGACTGCCACCGTGATGTACAAGATCAGGATAAAATGCCATTTCGGTATGGCAGACAGCATTTCCTGCAGGCCATACATGATGCCGACTTTGGCCATCATAAATCCGAGAATTTTGGCCGTACACATGAGCAACAGGATAAAGCCGCTCACAGCAATCGTTCGGCGAAAGGATTCCATAAGGATAGGCCAAGTCATGCGTTTATAAACGACGCAAAGTGCCAGGGAGACGATACAGCCTATGGCGGCTGCTTCAGCTGGTGTGGTAACCCCAAGATAGATGCATATAAGTAAAATAACAGCCAATGCACAAACCGGAATGATCTTATAAGAACTACGAAGCTTTTCCATCCAGCTGGAGCTTTCTCCCATGCCCGCCTTGTCCGGAAAAAGCTTGGTCCAGAGCATGATGCTCAAAATAAAAAGGCTTCCCAGAAGGGCTCCGGGAATAATCCCGGCGACAAACAGAGAGGCGATGGAGGCACCGCTCATATATCCGTAAATTACGAACGCAAGGCTCGGTGGAATTAATATACCAAGACTACCCCCAGCGGCGACACTGCCGGCGGAAAGCTTCTTGTCATATCCCCGCGACAGCATTTCAGGCAACGTCATTCTGCCCAGTGTAGCCGCGGTTACGTAACTTGATCCACAGACAGCGGAGAAAATGGCACTGGCGGCGATTGTAGCTACACATAGCGAGCCGCGTATTCGGCCAGTCATTTTCTCCACACTGTTGTAAAGGTCTGGGATAAAACCGCCCAAAGAAAGAATTTCTGCCATGAAGACGAACAGTGGAATCGTGATCAAAACAAAATCGCTCAAGATGTCATGCATTTGCTGAACGATAGCTATGCTCTGGGAAAGCCCCGATGAAATAATGATGCCAGTGGTTCCGACAATGCCGAAGACAAATCCCAGAGGCATGCGAAGTGCGAGCAGGCACAATATTGATGCGGCAACAATGGATAGTTGTATATACCATTCCATGGAAATGAATTCCTGTTCAGGCGTCGACGCCCAGTTCAAAATCGTTTGATTTCGGAATGCTACATTTAAATCTGTGAATCGAGACCATGCGCAGACCGTGTGATCTGCGCATGGTCGATGGCCACGTCTTAATTAAGAACTTTTCTGCCGGTAACCTTTTCAACGACCTCAAACAGCTCTTTGCCGAGTTTAGGATTCCTTTTCATGCTCCAAGAAACTGAGGCTTTGGTAAGCTCTTTGCGCCATCTCAAAGATTCTTCAGGCGTCAGATCGTACCATTTGATACCTTTTGCCTCTACGTCCGCGCGGATTTCTTTCCAGAATTTTTTGTCATACGCTTTGTACCACTGCTCTAGTTCTACCTGGGCCTTTTCGATACCTGCTTTTATTTCAGCCGGGAATTCTTCATAGGTATTGTTGTTAATAAGGAAGAAAAAACCGAAATTTCCGCTGTAGGTAGCAGTAAAATAAGGAGCTACGTCCCAAAGGTGCATCGCATAGAGGCCAGCGCAGCCGGTCAAGATACCTTCAACAACGCCGGTTTGAAGGGCCGGCGGCACCTCGGACATCGGCAGGGTAACAATGCCCGCACCCATTTCGTTCAGAAATACGTTGGAGGCCCCACCCATACCGCGGATTTTTTTTCCCTTCAGGTCTTCCAGGCTTTTGACATGCTCTTTTCGCATGGCAACCGCGTAATAACGCATCAAAGGAAAATATCCGATGATGCGGACGTTTTCCGGAGTTGTTTCCCGGTTCAGAATATCCAGAGCACCGCCGTGCATAATGTCGAAAAATTCATCGATGGTCCAGATAGCACCGACGTCAAAACTAAGCTCGGGATGGGTTCCGCCTTCCTTGATGTCAAGGGTCCCCCCGGCATCGACGGTCCCCGCCGACACAGCCGTCCAGATCTCCCGAGGACCCACCAATTCACCTGACGGGTGCCAACTGATCTGAACTCGATTTTGGGTATGCTTTTTAATTAATTCTATGAACTCGGCAGCAGCTACCCATTGGCAGTCAAATTTACCGGGAACCGTGAAAGCCTGTGCTTTTAAACGCCAAGTCTTTTCTTTTGCTTCAGCATCAGTGCAAAGAGAGGACATAACAAAGGCTGTGGAAAGGAAAACAGTCATTGCCAGCAAAAAAATGTGTTTCTTGGTCTTGTGCATGGTCAAATTCTCCCCTTAATGATGTTATGACATGGCCGCCTGAAAATTCCCCTTATAAAGTGATTTGGGCGACATAATGTAGAAACTGATACATGCGGGTCGTATAGACTGGCAGCTCTCAATAGGCGGTTAGCTGCAAGTCGTTGGCCCGCGATGTAGAGAAAATTTTAATCTATGGGTTCGAAGGTGCTCTCAAGATTTCTCTGGAAGGCTTCCAGGACTGCGAGATCAAGACTCTAGAGTATCGCATGTTTGTTCCCCAAGACCAGTTGATCGGTAAATAATTGCCAGTATAGTTCAATCGTTAATCCTTTTTACTCCATGTAAAAGGGGATGCATGCCAGAAGGAAGACACTGGTCATCAGAAAGCCAAGCAGGACCAGTGTGAAGACTTCGGGCGGATAGGCATCAATGGTTCTTCATGTCATGTCCATAATCAATCTGCTCAATACCTGAACAACAGTAGCACTGAAGAACGCAAAGAACTTGACGCTTCCAACTGCCATATCGGATGAAGTAACCCCGGGACAGGGCCGTACTCTCTTACGTTGCATAAAAGGGTACAAATCCGAATGGTTGGTTCAAAAAATCGAGGAACTCCCCAAGCCGATCAATATATACGAAGCAGTCGCGATATAAACTATGCACCCTTCCGAAGGGAATCGCTTCGATAGAGCACACTATCAAAACAGCTTAATGTCTTACGAGCCTCCTGCTGCCAGTGAAGATGATTACAGGATGGGATATGTCCTATAGGAAATCGCAGCAGAGAACTGCTACAAATTTTCATTTTCAGGCCAACAATGGTTCTCCTGTCGTATGCGTCGGTCAATTTCCTGGACTTGGTCTGCAGGCATGACATGGGCGTATGCTTTGTATGTGTCGAGCAAATGCCGGCGTGTCATTTCATATGCCTCGGCAGGATTGTGTTTGGTGATAGCATCGAGAATCTCACGATGCCCCTGGATGAACTGCTGAATGACCCGTCGTCTGAGTTGGGTCTGTGTCAACTCGATGATCATAGCCGAATAGGACTGGGTAATGGATTCGGTTATAAAGAGAATAATAGGATTTTTTGTAATTTTGGCGACTTCACAATGAAAAGAAACATTGGTAAGGCGTGCAGTCTTGCGCGAAGTGGCCACCTGAGACGCGGCCTTATCTAGAACTTGATGCAGGCGGTCAATATCCTCATCCCGGGCGTACTTCGCAGCGATCTCTGAGGCGCGCGGTTCGATATATAAGCGGGCATCAATCAGGTGGGAAAATCCGATCCGCCCCATGTGGATCAAATTCCTGAAATTTTCGGTGATCGGATCGGAATTAGGTTCCGAAACGTAGGCGCCGGCGTTTAATCCCCTGCGAATTTCGATTAAACCTGCGCTTTGTAAATTCCTTAGAGCTTCACGAATAGTGACGCGGCTAACCTGGAATTGGTCGACCAGTTCCCGCTCCGAGGGGAGCTTCTCTCCAGGCTTAAACGTCTCGTCTGCAATGGAAGCCTGGATGGCTTCTCTAACCTCCTGTGAGAGCGGTGGTTTTTTTAAAGATTTGTATCCTGGCATCGGAAAACTCCTTGCTATGCCGCACAAACCATATAGTTGTCTGTCGTTGGACGTCTGTTGTCATACCAATAATAAAGATAAAATCAATTGTCAAATCATTTTCGGGGATATGCTACTAAAAAGGTCAAAATAGTCGGCCATCTTAATGTAGCTTTTTATCTGAAATTCATCTTACATACTTAAATTACTCATAATTATAGCAATATATAGAAACTCATTGTTTAAAAATAAAGCTTGACATTGCCACTGAAGTTGTCTAATCATGCCAATCAGATCCAAAATTGGATCCAAAATCGGTATCTAAGAAAGGATCTATACCGCCACACCAAAAAAGGGAGGGAAAGATGAGACGAATCGCTTGGTTAACCTGTTTTGTTGTTGTTCTTGCAATGGCTTACGTTCCTTCGGTTATGGCAAAAGAATCCGCACCGCTTGACCTCGACACGAAAAACGCAGCTTTACTAATTTTGCACTATCAGAATGATATCGTGCATCCAAAAGGCAAAATCGCTTCCTCATATGCCCAAAGGATTTCCGATGCCGGGAATGTCACTCACACGAAAGCAGTTCTCAACGCATGTCGACAGAAAGGTGTTCCGGTGATCCACGTCAGATTCGCCCTTAGACCTGGAGCCCCGGAGGTTTCTCAAAAACCAGGTCCCTTATTCTCAGCATTCACAAAAGCTGGGGTCCTTGTAGATGGAACATGGGGCGCAGAAATTATCGATGAATTGAAGCCAATTGATGGTGAGCCGGTCGTTTCACATGCATCCAAAAATGGATTTTGGGGGACCGACTTAGATATCATTTTGCATTCAATGGGCGTCACCGATGTTATGATGGCAGGCATTGCAACCGCACGTTATGTCGTTTTGGCGACAACGCTTGCAGCTAGTGACAGACAATATTATCCAATCGTTCTGCAAGACTGTTGCAATGACGCCTCTGACGAACTCCATGATTGGATAATCGATAACGTTTTAAGCTATATTGCGATAATTTCAGATTCAAAAGAAGTGGTTGAAAAAATAAACACATCAAAATAAACGGAAACAATTCCCTTGGAGACGAAGGGTTTAAAAGAAGATAAGAAACGGTCCATGAGAATGTTAGAACATAAGGCGAGAAACAGCAAAGAATCGGTTTTGGAGACGGACGTTGTCATCGTAGGGGCAGGAATCATAGGTATGAGCCTCGCACGTGAATTAGCACGTTATCACGTTAACGTCACCGTGATAGAAAAAGAAGCCGATGTCGCAATGGGAATCAGCAAAACCGCTGGCTCTCTAGTTTATATGGGTTTATTTCAAGCTTTATCGCTGGTGATAAAAGACCTTGGACAAGGCATGGATCTTGAGGAAGAAACCAAAACCGAACGTATGAAATTGCTCTGGGAAGGGTTCCAAGAGTTCGACACCATCGCTCATGACTTGGACATTTCCCATAAGCACGTTGGGGTTCTTTTAATCGCTCGAAATGAAGCCGAATTAAAGAAATTGAGAAAACTCGAGCAACTTGCACAATATGTCCCCGGTGGTACGGTGCGCAAAGTCGAGCGATCAGAGCTTTTCGAGTTGGAACCCAACCTTACCCCAGACGCAATCGAAGGTTTACACGATTCAACTGGTACAATTTCCATGTTTGGGCCAGAGTATGTGATCGCAATTTACGAAAACGCTTGCGAGAACGGTGCACGTGTTCTTTTTAACACAGAATGTTTGAACATTGAGAAAGACAATGAGTACCATTTAGTACAAACTAGTTCGGCCAAAATACGAACTCGCTACATAGTTAATTGTGCTGGTAAGTACGTGGACAATATTGCGGACATGGCCAATGCCCGAACGGGATGGAACCTGCTGTTTTATCGAAGCCAGGCATTGCTGCTTGACAAGAAATTGGCTGGAACCATCAATCATATTGTTGGAATACCCCCGGACGCCGGCAAGATAGATTTTATTTACCCTATGGGAGAAGGAAATCTTCATGTTTATGGAGGATACTATGATCCCATAAAGGATAGAGAGTATACAGATACCACAGAAGAAAATTTTGATGATGCTATAAATCGAATGAAGCAGTTGATCCCTTGCCTGTCCGAAAGGGATATTATCACCTCTTATGTGGGCGTGCGGACGTTCAACGACAAGGAATTCGAAGAGAATTTAATTGAACATTCACCACACGATCCAACACTCATTAACGTATTAGTTAGGATGCCGGGGTTTACTCCATCTCCAAGAATTGCAGTTAAGGTCGCCGGAATGCTGGCCAATGCAGGCTTAGAACTGAAAGAAAAAGAAAAAATTATAACTACAAGACAAGCTATTCCGCGCTTTCGATTTCTTTCGGACTCTGAAAAAGAGAATCTAATTGCAAAGGATAAGCGTTACGGTCGAGTTGTTTGTAAATGTGAAACTGTAACTGAAGGTGAAATAGTGGAAGCGATCCGCCGAGGAGCGACAACCTTGCAAGGTGTTATGTTTAGGACTCGTTCGGGAATGGGTAGATGCCAGCGCAATTGGTGCGGACCAAAAATTTTAGAAATTTTAGCCCGCGAATCAGGAAAGCCGAAAGAATGCGTCACCTTCAAAGGTGAAGGGTGCAGCCTTTTGACCGGTTTAGTCTAATAAGGAGGAGTCATGAAAAAAGGAATGACCATTTGGATGTGTTTCATTTCAGCCATTGTCTTAATTTCATGGGTAGGCATGGTATCAATTGCACAGGCCAAGACTTTGAAATACTCGAGTCCGTATGGTGAAACCAATCCCATGACAAGTTCAATGCAGTGGTTTGGTAAGGAACTGGAAAAGCGTACCAACGGTGAATATAAGGCCAAGTTCTTTTTTTCAGGAACAATGGGAAAGGCTCCTGATATGCCGGAGATGTGTAAGAATAGAGCCGTAGACTTTATTTTCACTGGAATGGGCTACACGCCGCATATTTTCAAGCTAAATCGCGGATTTGAATTAATGTATATCACTGAAAATCCCCATGCCAATGGCGCTGCTCTCTGGGATTTATACCATAATTACAAGCCAATCCGGGACGAGTGGGAAAATAATGGTTTGATGATGGTGTTTCCGGCAGGTATCGATATTATGGCCTGTCAAGGGAGGAAAGCAACGCGTAGTGTAGACGATTTAAAGGGTCAAAAACTACGAAGCTACGCAGGTGTAGCCGAGATGATCAAGCTTTGGGACGGCAACCCAATAGCGCTATCTTATGCAGAAATATATGATGCTTTGAACAGGGGTGTTCTCGATGGGGCTTTTGGGATCCCTTCATTGAACGTGTATGCTTCACGCTTTTGGGAAGTTGCACCACACTTGTACAACACTGGTGCCGGAATTTATGCTTGTACCTACTTTGCCATGTCGAAAAAAACATACGATAGCTTTCCAGAGAATGTCAAAAAAATTGTCCAGGATTTAAGAATTGAAGGAATGTCCCGGCACCGCGAATGGATGGCCCAAACAGAGAAAGAAGTATTCGAAAAGCTGAAGCAGGAAAAGACAATTCAAATTATCAACTGGAGTCCAGAGGAAAAGGCTAAAGGGAAGAAACTGGCCGTCCCTGGAATTTGGCAGGCTTGGCTTGACGAGATGGAAAAAGAGGGTTTGCCAGGGAAGGAATTCATAGAGAAATACCGCAACTTAGTTCAAAAGTACGAAAAGAAGTATCCGTATCAGAATCCTTACGATTTTTAATGCGAATACAAACTGTCCACCTCGATGGCTTTTATTTCCGGAAGGGTGGACAGTAAGCCTATCCTTTGAAAAGGAAAGGTTAAGTGAATAATTTTCGGATCTGGGTGAATGCTTTTAGGAAATGCAGTATTCGATTCTTGACTTGCTATCTGGACTGGACCTGAATCATGAAAATCATTTATTCCATAACAAAAAGCGTAATAGTGTCCTGCCTGGCGTTAATGGTGGTCCTCGTCGTCATTGACGTTGCTGGCAGAAGCATGACGGGTTCGGGACTTCCAGGGACTGTAGAAATTAACGAATATCTGCTTGTGGTCGTGGGTTTTATGGGGATTTTTCAAACCCACCACGAAAAAGGGCATGTGGACGTTAACCTCCTGTTTTCAAAATTTCCCCTAAAATTACAAGTTCTAATGGATAGATTTAATAATATTCTGATCATCCTATTTAGTATGCTTTTTATTTATGCGGGAGTTGAACGGCTTTGGGGCGCTTTTCAATCTGGAGAAACCAATTGGTTTGGCGCCTATGTTCTGCCAGTATGGTTTGTTAGGATCGTTGTTCCTATCGGCTTTTTTGCCACAGGCCTGCAAAGCTTGATCAATCTCTTATCACCTAATATCTCGAGCGATGAATTCGGTTCTTCTTGATAGTCAAATATTGGGTGATGCCGACATAACATACATATCTCAAACTATATTATCAGAGAAGAATAAAAGCCATGGGGCCGATTGAAATTAGTATAATAGGAATTTGCGGATTGCTCATCCTGCTGGCGATACGTGTCCCGATTGCTTTTGCTTTATGCATTGCGGGAATTGTCGGAATCATGGCACTGGACGGCTGGACTGTAGGAATATTCAGCCTGGGTAACTATCCATTTGCTTTTTTGAAGAGCTGGCTTCTTGTAGCGGTGCCTCTGTTTATTTTGATGGGATATTTGGCTTCTTCAGCCGGAGTAACCACGCATGCGTTTACCACCGCCTACCGTTGGCTGGGGGAATTGCCCGGCGGGCTGGCAATGGCAAGTATTGCCGCGTGCGCGGCCTTTGCGGCGACTTCGGGTTCCAGTGTTGCAACCGCCGGAATGCTCGGTGCAGTTGCTATTCCCGAAATGCAAAAATATGGTTATGACCGAAAACTGGCTTCGGCTTCAGTGGCAGCGGGGGGGCTTCTCGGAATTCTAATCCCGCCTAGCATTGTGTTGGTGATATATGGATTCATAACAAGAACCTCTGTAGCGAAACTGCTGTTGGCTGGAATTCTGCCTGGTATTCTTACGGCACTGACATACTTTGTCGGTATTTATTTGATGGTGAAATCCCGCCCTTCTATCGCTCCCAAAGCTATGAAATTCACGTGGACGGAACGCATAAGGTCCCTACCCAAAATGTGGGGTGTATTTGTGCTCTTCTTGGCGGTTGTAATCGGCATCTATGCTGGCATTTTTACACCTACCGAAGCCGCCGCAGTAGGTACGTTCATTGCTTTTTTGATGAGCTTGCTAAAAAACTTCCGTTCGCCGGTGAATATAATCAAGGCTTTCGCAGATACAGGAAGAACCACTGGGATGATCCTGGCCATTTGTGTAGGAGCATCTTTGTTCACACAGTTTATTACCCTATCAGGCCTTCCGGATTTGGTGGCCGAGAAAGTGGCCAGTATTCAGGTGGCCCCCATTTGGATTATGCTGACCATGTTGGCAATTTATTTGCCACTGGGGTTGTTCCTGGATACCATTTCGATGCTTCTCATAACGGTACCGATATTTTTTCCTATCGTTGTAAGTCTTGGTTATGATCCAATTGTCTTCGGAATACTGGTCGTAAAAATGGAGGAGATTTCCCTTATTACACCACCAGTGGGGCTGAATGTATACGTCATCAAAGGTGTAGCACCTGAAATTCCATTAGGCGATATTTTTACCGGGATTGTGCCGTTTCTGATTATGGAGTTTGTTGTAATGGCGATTTTGATTGCATTCCCAGAAGTGGTAATGTTTTTGCCTAATTCCATGATTGCTAACTAATCGAGTACTTCCTGGAACACTAAGGAGCATAGTTTGACTGCATTAGAAAAACATGTTGATGTTGCGGTGATTGGGGGTGGCCCGGCGGGCATTTCAGCTTGCTTGGAGTTGGTTAAAGTGCCGGGAATTCGAATTGCCTTGTTTGAAAGTGAGGCCGAGTTGGGTGGAATGCCACGAAGCTGCCACGTTTTTTTCGGCATGCGGGACATGAAACGATTATACAGCGGCCCACAATATGCTCGCAAGCTATCCCAATTGGTCAGAAAGACGCGAGTTGATATCCACACCAACGCAACTGCCTTGCAAATCATAGAAGGAAAGGAGAAATCAAGGCATTTAGTGAAAATCGCAACTCCAGAAGGGCTGATTACATGCAAATGCAAGTATCTGCTTTTGGCAACTGGATGTTTCGAGAGCTCACGTGAATCTCGCAGAATTCCGGGGACAAGACCGGCGGGTATTTATACTACCGGCTCGTTGCAGCAGGTGGTTAATCTGCAAAAACTAAAACCTGGCCGAAAGGCTCTCATTCTTGGAAGCGAGAACGTCGCCTTTTCGGCTGCTCTCACCTTGCATCGTGCCGGAATAAAGATAGCTGGTCTGGTTAGCGAGGATTCCCGTTTGCAAACTTATCCCTTGGCTGCAAAGGCTATAAGTATCGCAATGGGCTTCAAAATATTTGATGACACTGATATAGAAAACATATTCGGCAAAAAACGTGTTGAAGGCGCAACATTAATCCGACGAAGCGACCGTCGATCTTTCGAGATTGATTGTGATACCGTAGTTTGCACGGGAAAATTCCGTCCTGATGCAGCTCTGATTTATCAAACCTCTATCGCTGAGGATCAGGATAGTAGAGGACCGCTGGTGGATATGAACTACATGACTAGCTCGCCGCGAATTTTTGCTGCCGGCAATGTACTGCGTGGGGCTGATATGCACGATATCTGTGCCCTGGAAGGCCGCCAGGTTGCGGTAAGAATTCTTGATCATCGGAGAGGAAACGAATTAAATGATACCAACCGTGTCACACTCAGTGTAAGTGCACCATTAAGATATGCAGTACCGCAGGTTATTTTTCTAAACAGGGCGCGAACTACCAGAACTTCCTGTTGGAGTCCAGGAGTATCAGTGCAGTCAGCCTTAACGCTCAAGCGTGTAACTATCGAGGTTTGGTCCGGAGACAGAAAGCTATATTCCAAGCGCTGTTCGCGGTTAATTGCAAACAGCCGGTTCCCGCTGCAAGTTGAAAGATTTGATTGGGAAAAGGCTGACCTTTCCAAACCAATAATGATTAAGGTTGTCGAAGATCAATTTTAAACAAGGACTAATTCATGGCAGCTAAAGACCGACACGAAAATGCTTACGATGCCATTAAGGAATTACTTTTCCGGAGGGTGATCAATCCAGGCCAAAAATTGCCTTATAAGGATTTGTGCCAGTTGATCGGCCTAAGTAAGACCCCTATCATTAATGCCTTAAACCGTTTGGTGTATGAGGGATTTGTTTCTTACGAGCCAAACAAAGGGTATCGTATTACTCCTATCGATGAAAAATCGATTTCCCATCTCTTCGAAATCCGGCTTGAACTCGAATGTTTAAACGTACGCAATGCGGTCAAGAATTTTACCCCTGAAGGATATGCCAAGTTACAGGAAAGATATAATCAACTACAAGGCTATACTCCTGAATTTACAGATAGAAAAAAATTGAGTTTTGATATGGAGGTCCACCTCGAAATTGCTCGTATGGGTGGAAATCCCTACTCTTTGACGTTCCTTAAGACCGTTCTGGAGCATATCTTTTTCATGTATCAACTGGAAAGGGGTGTGGAGAGAAGGAAGGAGAAAATCGAGTACGAACATAGCAAGGTGGTAGAAAACATAGGAAAGCAAGATATCGTAGCTGCCGAAAAACATATGCGCAAGCATATCGAGGCATTGCACAGGCTGATGCTTGATTATCTTAAGGAATTGAAACAGAACGAAGAAAATTTTTGGGTGTGAAGACCTTTAATAAAGGATTTGAAATAATTTTACATTCTAACTGAAAATAAATGTGAAGATACTTACTATTTAGGTGAATATGGAGGTTTAAAGTGAGCAAGGAATTGAGTACTGATCAAGTTGCTTATGCAAAGGGACTCATCGAAAAGTCTCAGTCGGCAATGGAAAAGATTGCAGATTATACACAGGAAAAGGTCGACAGGTTGTGCCAGGCTGTTGGTTGGGCAATCTCAAATGAGATCACATTTACACGTTTGGCGCAAATGGGGGTTACGGAAAGCGGCATTGGGGATTTTGAAGGCCGTCCAAATAAACGTTTCAAGGTTCATGGGGTATTGAGGGATTGTCTACGACAGAAAAGTGTCGGAGTTATTGAGGAAATCCCGGAGAAAGGTCTTGTAAAATATGCCAAACCAGCTGGAGTGGTTGTGTCCTTGGTTCCTACAACCAATCCGGCTATGACGCCGGCGACGACTGCCGTTTTTGCCGTAAAGGCCAAGGATGGCGTCATTTTTTGCCCACACCCACGAGCAAAGAAAACTATACGACAAACAGTACAAGTCTTGCGCGACGCGCTGGAAAAACAAGGAGCACCCCCTGATTTGTTCCAGTGTGTCGAACAACCAAGTTTTGCTCTTACCCATGAATTGATGGCACGTTGTGATTTGGTTATGGCTACGGGTGGACCTGCGATGGTAAAGGCAGCCTATAGCTCTGGGACTCCAGCTTTTGGGGTCGGTGCCGGGAATGCAACAATAATTATTGATGAAACTGCAGACATCGAGACTGCAGCCAATTATGTAAAAACCAGCAAAATGAACGATAACGGATCTGGCTGTTCGGCCGATGGGAATGTACTGGTTGCTGACCAAATCTACGACAAATTTTTAATAGCATTACAAAATGAAGGTGGTTACCTCGCAACTGACTCAGATAAGGCAAAGCTGCTAGAGACCATGTGGGATTCGCAAGGACACAGAACGATCGATACTGTCGCCTGCCCGGCAAGACAGATTGCAGAGCGGGCCGGATTTGATTTGCCGTCAGATAAACAATTCATAGCCGTCAAGCAGAAAGAGGTTGGACCGCAGCATCGTTTTTGCGGCGAGAAACTATCTCCGGTTCTTGCAATCTACAAATTTTCAAACTTCCAAAAGGCTCTCGAAATGATGCAAGGCATTTTCCGTGTAGGAGGTCGCGGGCATTCTTGTAGTATCTACTCGCACGATGATGAACATATACACTTGTTGGCTTCCTCGGCCCCCGTAAGCAGAATCATGGTTCGACAGCCAACCTCCTTGGCGAATTCAGGATCGTTCACCAACGGAATGCCGATGACCGCCAGCTTAGGATGTGGTATATTGGGAAATAATATTACTAATGAAAATATACATTTAAAGCATTATTTGAATGTAACCTGGGTGAGCCGACCGATACCTGAAGATCGTCCTTCAGAGAAAGAGCTTTTTGGAGATTTTTATCAAACCGAGGTTTTTTAAGTGATTAAAGGGCTAGACCATATTAACATCGTTGTCAGTGACTTGGAGCGTTCCCAAAAGTTTTTTGAATGCTTCGGGATGGTTGTAATTGATTCTTCTGAACTGTCTGGCTCATGGATCTCTTCGATAGTAAGACTTCCGGAGGTTTCTGCACGGTATGTACGTTTGGGATTGCCTGGAACGGAAACAAAAATCGAATTGATCTCATACGATTACCCTCCCTCTGGAAAAAGTAATGAGGTTAGCCAGGCCAATCGAATCGGGTATCGACATCTGGCTTTTGAGGTTATTGATATTGAAAAAATCGTCTATAATTTCAAGGAACAAGGTATAGAATTTCTTAGCGAAATTTTTGTATACGAAAAGCTTGGAAAGAAACTTGTATATTTCTATGGACCAGATGGCATACTGCTGGAGCTATGCGAATATGTAAAAGCTAAGTAATGAGCCCTCTTGCAGGATTGTAAGACATCAAGTTGCGTTGATTGCTAAGCAGGATTTTTAATATATTTTAGCTACCGCCATTTGGAGCATTTTCCTGAGAAACGCAAGTTTGGACCTCACAGGCATAATCCTCTTATTTTAGAGATGCGAACTGTACTAGTTTAGGCAATTATTAAGGATCTCAAGATGTCTATAGATCGAACAGTCACTATACGTGAAGTCGGGTTGAGAGACGGCCTGCAATCTGAGACGGTTTTCGTTCCAACCGTTAAAAAACTTGAGCTGGTCAAGGATCTCTCACGGGCAGGAATTAAAATCCTTGAAACAACGTCCTTTGTTAATCCAAAGGCGATACCGCAGCTGGCAGACGCTGCTGAATTGATGGCTCAGGTGGATCGTGAGGGAATTAAGCACGAAATCATGGTGCCCAACCTTAAAGGTGCCCAACGGGCTCTTGAGGCTGGTGCTGACCGGTTGGTCGTCTTCATTTCCGCTACGGATGCCCATAACCAGGCTAACGTGAAACGTAGCGTCAAAGCCTCTCTAACAGATTTGGAGGGTATTTTTAACCTTGCTCGGGAAGGGAATGTTCCTGTCACTGGAGTTATCGCGGTGGCATTCGGCTGTCCCTATCAAGGCCGGGTTCCAGTCGTGGATGTACTTTCCATTACTGAAAATTTTATCAGTCGTGGGGCCGATCGCATCAGCCTTGCTGATACAACTGGGATGGCAAACCCATGCCAGATTCGTTCTATGGTGAAGGAAATGCAAAACAAATTGTCCACTGATTCCTTGTGCTTGCATCTACACAATAACCGCGGTATTGCCATCGCTAATCTTTATGCTGGATATTTGGCAGGCGTTCGAATGTTCGATGCTTCAATCGGGGGCATTGGTGGGTGCCCGAACGTTCCTCAGGCGGCCGGAAATTTAGCTACAGAAGACGTAGCATTTATGTTTGAAGCCATGGGCATTGAGACTGGTCTGAACCTAATCAAATTAATCCGGTGCGCCCATGAGATGGAGAAGCTATTACAACATCCTTTACCCGGCCAAGTGATGAAAAGTGGCCCGGTAGATCCCCAGTGCGATCGTGAGAATTGCAGCATTAGATCATGAGTCTAATTAATTGCGGGACAAGCCATCCAGGCACCTCCTCCTTCCCGCCATGGACCGAGATAGTCTTAACGTTCAACAGATTGTCTCGGTCCTTTTAAATTTTGAACTGAGTCTACCGATATTTAAGATCTTATACTATCAGCTGATTCAGGATAGATGACAAAAACTCAATCTATTCGGTCCAATGCTTTTGCCAAGTTGTTTGCCGCGCCTTGAAAAAAGGACCTTACGACGTCGAGTTGCAGATATGAAAAGGAGGGATGGTGGATTGGTCAGACAGAGTGGAGCCAAAATTATTGGCCACCCTGCCTGATATTAGAGTAGGAAACTACGGTAGATTTTTACTCGGCTTGAATGTCACAACGCTGCGCCCTTTGATTTTAATCGCTTCGCCGGTCTGTGGATTGCGACCCATCCGGGTTTTCCGATAAACGTTTTTAAACGTCCCGAATCCAACCAAAGTGACCTTGCTGTTCCTTTTCTTGAGTCCTTGCTTGATGCCACCCAGTGCAGAATCAAAAGCCACTTTGGCTGTGGCTTTGGGGATGTCGGCATCCTTGGCGATTTTTTCGATGAGTTCGGCTTTGGTCATGTTGTCTCCTTGGTTGGGGTTGATGGTTATCGGATCGCCTCTTTTTCGAGGCATGAAAAGCAACAGACGGCATGCGGACTTTTAGAATTCAACGATCCACCCGCTCCTTTAATTCCTTGCCCGCTTTGAAGAACGGTAGCTTTTTCGGCTGGATCTTGACGTTCTCACCGGTTTTGGGATTCCGGCCAATGTAGGATTTATAGTCCTTCACGAAAAACGAGCAGAATCCTCGGATCTCAACCCGTTCCCCCTTTGCCAGTGCATTGGTCATTTCATTGAATAACGTTTCCACGACGGCAGCTGCTTCGGCTTTGGTTATATCGGCGGTGTCTCGCAGGGTCTGAATCAACTCGATCTTGTTCATTGGGATGAGGGGGGCTCCTTGTTATCTACAGGCGTAGCAAATGGCTTTTGGCAATTTTAAACAAAATAAACCGAAAAGGAAAACGATGTCAAGAAATCTGTTTGATTTCAAAAGGATGGGTGTATGATCAAAACGAAGGAACACATTTCAGATATACTTCTCAATAGTTCGTGACCACCAATTCCCGCCCCTTTACCTGCTTTCCCTTCGACACCGTGTACTTAAGACTGACCGGCCGGACCTTAAATTCCCCGAACGCCTTCTGGATATCCGGGTGGTCATTGATGCTCAAAATGAACTTGCTTTTGATCCCGGTCAATACCTCGGCCATGCGCTGAAAATCCGCAAGCTCCAAATTGTGCGCGTAAAACGGCTTTTTGTAATATGGCGGATCGCAATAGAACAGCGTCCCGGGTTTGTCATAGCGTTGAATAAAATCCTCCCAGGGCAGATGCTCAATGGTTACACCCACCAAGCGCAGGTGCACCGCAGACAACTCCTCCTCTAACCGCAATAGATTGATCCGCGGGGCGTGCATGGGCGCCGTGCCGTACACCCGACCCTTGACCCTGCCCCCGAAACACAACCGCTGCAGGTAATAGTACCGTGCCGCCCGCTGGATGTCGGTCAGGCCGCCGGCAGTCTGCTGGCGCTTGAAATCCTCGAACCACTCCCGGGATGACAGCAGCCACTTGAACTGGCGTAAGAATTCCTCGAGATGGTTCTGCAGTACCCGGTAAAACACTACCAGGTCCGAGTCCAGATCGTTAATCACTTCAAACTTGGAAACCGGTTTTCGAAAAAATACCCAGGCCGCCCCGGCGAATACCTCGCAGTAGGCTTTATGAGGGGGGATCATGTCGATGATGGTGGAAGACAGTTTGGATTTACCGCCGATGTAGGCAAGTGGGCTGTTCACGGACGCCTCCTTGTGCGTAAAACGCCATCTGTGATAATAGCCCTGTTGCTATCACCGTAGCAGGGCCGTCTGGTTACAGATGTCTGGTTGTGCTCCGTGCAGCCATTCGCCCCGGGGATGTTCGCTGCATCCACCGGGGCGGCCTTTAGTTTTTCTCCTTTTCTTTTGGATTGCTCATTGCTCTGGCCCAAATTTGCTCAGAACCGCGTTTAAATCGGCCCAGGACCGTTTAACGCCTTCGAGAACGACCCGCTACCCGTCCCAAAGAGAGATCGTGCGAATTTGGGCCTTTCAGGCCGAATTCACGATGGACCGGATCCAGGTGACCGTCAAACCATACTTGTGGGCCAGCTCGCGATGGTTGCGACCGGTAAACTCCTTGCGGATGGCCCGGTCTCGGGCAGCTCTCAGTACCTTCTCCGGCTTGGGGATGTACAACCCCTCGCCGCCGCGGGTTTCGATCAGCTTCACGGTGACCTCGAAACCGATGGTCTCGGCCAGCTCTTGAAAATCGGCCGGCAAATCCTCGAACTCGATATGGCTCATGTCCAGCATGGGTGTGCCTCTCATTACCGCTTAATCCCCAGAATCTTTCTCTTGATCTCCTCGGCGGCATCGTCACTGAGACCCTTTTGCTTGACCGACGAGCCGGCCACCTTTGCCGCCGCCTCCAATGCCTGGCGCCGGATCTGTTCGTCGCGCCTGACATTCTCGCTGGCCGCTTTCTCCAGCTTTTCGATGGCCACGGCCAGGTCCCGGAGCATTTTGGGCTCCACAGGATCGTCCTGGTCTGCCATGGCCAGGGTGGCATCGAAGGCCAGGTTGCGCACCATCTCGTTGAGCAGTTTGCCCACTTCCCCCTGGGGCTCGGCCCCCAGCTTGCCGATCCACATGCGGGCGACCTCCCGGCTCTGTTTCAGCCGGGCGCCGATCTTGTCCATGCGCAGCTTGTACCGGTTGACCGCGCTGTAGCTAAGCCGCTGTGGGTGACCATCCTCTTCGAGGATGGCGTTGATCTTTTCACGTACCGCCACCTGGGTGAGGCGCGGATCACGGAGCATGGCCATCAACTGCTCCCGGATGGACTCGGGCAGCCGGTCGATACTCGATTGCTGGTCTTTGGGCATGGCTATCCTTTCGGACGGGGACGCTTGACCCCGTCGATCCATGCCCGGCCGCTGGCTACCTCGATTCCCCGGCCGGTCAGATTGGCCACCAACACCCCGGACACGTCCTCAATGACCACCAGACCCTGCTCCTCGAGCCAGCGCATCTCGGTGCGCACCCGGTCCCGGGTCACCATGTGGCCGTACAATTCCAGGACCGACTGCAGCATGGACTCGTTGAGGGAATACCCGTCGTCGGCAATGCTGCGCAGCATCACCAGCCGCATGTCACTGGTTTTCAGATCCTTGAAGTTCATGAGGTCTTGCCACCCTGTTTGATGAGAAATTCATTGATCAGGTCCACCGCCCGGTTGATGCCCGAAAGCCTGCCATTGAGTTCGCTCAAGGTCCCATGCAAAAGATCGATGCGCCCGGACAATTCCTTGATGTCCCGGTGCGTGGGCAGATGTTCGATCTTCAGCTCCTGGGCCTGGTCGGAGCGCTCCAACGCTGCGATGGCCTTTGCTTGCCGGTCCATGCCGGCATCGATGCCCTTGTGGCGTTTATCGCAGCGTTCCCGGATCTGATCCCGGTGATCGGACAAGGCCTGGGAGATGCCGGCCTCGATCTTTTCGAAGCGCTTGTCCAAAGCCTTTTTGCGGGTCATGAAATAGACGTACACTCCGATCAGGATGGTACCGACGGATTGGGCCACGTCGAACCAAAATTTCCAGGCGGCATAATCCATGATCGACATCGGCTATTGCTCCGTCAGGCGAACTTCCTGCCGGATAGCCTTGACCAGCAGCATGGCGGACTTTTCTGGATCGGCAGCGATGGTTCTGGCCACGGCCTTAATGGAAACATCCGGATTCGCCTCGGCAACCTCCCGCATGATGGTTTCAACCAGTGGCCCCTCATCGGACACCACCGGTGCCAAGGCTTTGATCCGCAGCAGCATTCTTTTCAGGGTTCGATTCACGGCATCTTCTCCCGGCAAAAAAAAGGCCCGGCCTTCCGAAAAGGATCGGAAGACCGGGCCGGATACACAAGACAAGCCCTTGTCAAATCAGGTGGGGCCGGAAACACGGACAAGCCCCTTATGTTGCTTAATTTCTATAAAAACAGCCCGGTTTTGTCAACCGGTTTTGACTTCCAACAAGATTTTTTGATCAGTTGGTAATTCCGGTGGTTACAGATATTGGAAGTTTAAGCTTTGATAATAGGGTTTAATGTTTTTTGGAATAAGTTAGAAATAAGGAAAGAAACCATTCAGCGATTACTTACAGAAATTTAAATATCAAAATTAAATTTTTTAGATTGCGGCAGAGGCAATTGCCTCTGCTCTGTTCAATATTCCCATTTTAAGGTTTAAAACATTTTTTAATTCCCTAAGATAATATAAAAATTCTTTGGATTTTTCTCCGGAGGGTAAGCTATAGGCTACTTCAGCAAGTTTTTTTTCAAGCCACTTAGCCCACTCACCTTCTTTTTTAAAGGATGTACTAGCAATTAAAATCGCCTTGATAATTATTTCAACATTATATTCAGAATTTGTAAATGGTGATGTGGCAATTATTTTTGAAACAATCTCACAAGATAATTTCGTATCGCGGTGTGCAGCTGCAATAAAACCAGCATCAATTATTGCCATTAGAATTTTTGGAAAACCATTAAATTGATCATCGAAATTAGTCTTAATAATCGCCTCTCTTAATTTCGCTAAAAGATTTTCACCAAAGTTATAATATTGTGATAGGTATGCTAAGCTTGAAAGGGCTCTCTCAAAATGATCGGCGAAAAGTTCATTGCTAAATTGTTTGATTGCTTCTTCTGGCAGATTAATTTCTTTTTCAGTTGGAGTGGTAAAACCTTCTAAAGGCCCTGGGAGAGCCCAACAAATTGGTGTGCCCTGGCATTCAATCCTGTTAATAGCATTATCAATATCATCAGACATCGGCATGTCCCTACCATTTTCTTTATGCCGATTCCTCATAATTATAAGCCTACCAACGATTTCCTCACGGAAAGCTTTTTGTGTCATTTCGAAACTTCGATAGATAGGTTCACGGCGCAAATCTAGTATAGTTCCAAAATTCCCGGAATGAGTCATATTTGCAGAAATCCAACTCTTTAAACTTTCAAAATCAAGTTTCAAGTTTTGTGTTTGCCGTATCAGGAAGCCTGCTTGCATCCAAGCACACATTCGTTTCCAATAAGGCGGTCTTAATACGCCATCTTCAAGAATATTAATACGGTTCAGAATAAGTCCGGCAAGACTGGGCATTAATTGGTATACATCAATTCCATCTGCACGGGGAAAATCATCTTTAACAAGTGCTCCTATCGCATCATCAGCAAACGATTTAAAACGATTATCTGTTTGTCGCCATATGGCTATGTCAAGAGCTCCGAGTAAGGCAAAAGGGTCACGGAATGGGTCACAAGCCTGCAAATTCTCCCAAACCTCATCATCACGATAGCCGCTAACCCATGCTCCGGGCATTAGGTCATCACGTAAAGCACCTTGAAGGCATGCATCGAGGCCTTTTATAAAATTTTTCTTAATAAGCTCTTTCCTGTAACTTGGTAATGTTGACCCTAAATATTCTTCAGGATCAGCATCAACAGGATTTGGACCACAGAAATAATCATAGTAAGTCAAAGAATCAGGTACCAGATTTTCTAAAGTTGCTTGATTCGTTTCAAAAGCGTGTAGTGCTCTATCTTGAAGTGCAGCAACACCAGTGTAAATTTCATATAGAAGTTTATCAATTTGTTCAAAGCTAAGTTCGTGGTCATAAGAATCTTCCATTAATGAGGAGAAGTCTGGCGCCATGGGTCCGATAGCAACAATAAGTTCATTTAATTTATTGGTCCTTTCATCTATATTTGGCGATAAAGTAAAAAAATTATCGATGTGAGTACATATTTTATGGTTTTCTGATTCAAATTTGATATGGCCTTGATCAATGCTTAGGTTGTGTCTATTGCCTTCCATATCAGGTATTTGTACAGTTTCCTTTTTAGTCAATAAACGTCTTGCTCCGGCTATGATTACATGTTGATTCAGATGAATTTTCCCCGCTATGGTTATACATACACTGGGCTTCAAATCATATTTTGAAATGAAGCATGGGTCTTTTAATAATCTATAACGAATTGAATAAGGTTGTTTGTTACAAAGACGTTCAGCTATCATTTGTTTTATTGGTGGCATCATTCATTACATCCTCTATCATAAGTTCGATGTCTTTCCCGACGAAAGCTGCAAGGGAGTCTATTAAGTCAGTATTTGCCAAAAGAAGCGGCGCGAATACATCGTCTTCTATCCAATCCAGATAGCTATCATAGCGTTTCTCGCTAATAGTCATTGGCTTTAATAAAAAGTTATAATGCTGAGAAAACCTTTCTCGGGCAATTTCTTTATTCTCTGGCTCCCAAAGATCTTTAACCCAATCTAGCGGCGACGGAACAATATTTCTCCAAGTCCAGTTTGAGAGCTCCCTTGCTTTTTCTGGAACCATTGATTCATTTGACCAAATCCTTCGAATAACCATAGCGCTTGCAAGTTGAACTTGTTGTAAAAACATTGATTCCTCAGGAAGTGATATCATGTCAAGGCCGCGGATGCGCATTAATGATTGTCGCATGAGGCGCATTTCAGCAGTCTCAATCAGAGTGCCGTTTTCTGTAAACGAAGAGCTATCTATAATTTTTTCTAATTCATCCGGCAGAATAGGAATAAATACAAACCCTGCCTTCCTTAATTTCTGAAAATAAATATGTAGTTGATTTTTAGTTATCGCATCTCTTTTTTCAAGATGATTTAACAAATCTATGACACAGACAGTGGGGATCACCCTACCTTTTTTATCGGGTATGCTTACAAGTTTATTCGTAAAGCGGTCATCTATACAAACAGCATCACAGTCAGCTGTGTCTTCCATTATATTTGCTAAGGTTGGAGCAACTTGGCAAAAGAATTTAAAATTTTCGTCCTTTTCTCCCCATCGAGGTCTCTGGAGAAATTTTGCTTTTCCTTCCTCAATAGCTTTACACAATATCAATCTTATGTGATTGATAGTATCTGCGAGTTCATTTCCACCCCGACTTTCTTCGATTATAGCCTCATTATACGTAATTGCTGATGGGTGTACATATATATCAAGTTCGGAATTACAAACGATATTAAAAACATCAGTGTGTTGAAGGTAAGTTATAGAAAGTTCATCAAGATATAATGGACAATCAATTACAACTTGGTCCTCATCTGGTCCTCCGCCCTGATCTTGTACATTGAGATACTGATTAGCTCTTTCAAACACTTCCGCAGTAATTACACCTTTTCGTTCGTGCAAGATTTTAACAAGAGCCTTAGTTGATATTACAAAGTCTGCATATTCCCCCAATTTTGCTTCTTGCTCCAGAAAGGATCGGGTTTTATGGATTGGAAAAGGCTTTATCACAAGACCTCCTGTAGCCTTTGCTTCCGCAAGTAACTCAGCGAAATCTTTTCCAACTTCATTAATTAAATCATTTGAGGGATTTGATGCTAAAGAGGAAATTTTGATTAGGTTCCGGGCAATTAAAGAACGGAAGTTCTCCGCTTTTTTAACGCGAAATGGCTGATGGAATCGAGCTCTTCGTCTTTCATTTAGGAAAAAAACCATAGTATCTGGATCAAGTACTATTTGCCGAAATGCATTAACTATTTCTTTAAGCATGTCTATATGGTTGAGCACCATTATTGATGTGTAATCAAGACACACATTCCATTCAGATTTCATTTCAACAATACTGCGGGAACCTGATCGGATAGGTAAGACACTTCCTTTCCGATTATCCTGTAATTCTGTGTTCGTTTTTGGAAGTTGAACAAGTATCCGTGACAATAATTGACCCGAATTATACGAAGCAGCCTGCAACGAAATATCACCTCTCAAAACAGCTTGTTCAATTTCTATAGATTTTTCTCTATGAGCAGGCATTATTTCTTCAGCTACAGTGCGTATATCGACCTTTTTAAAAGGGCCTTCATCAGAAGATAATTCAATAGCACGGCCAAACCATCCTCCTGTTTCTTGAGTTTCTATACCAAGTTGGACGGCCAGCAAGTAAGCTTCAGCAAGAATCTGTGGATCTTCACCCCCTTTGTCCACTGCCATTTTTGCTATCTCCATAGCCCTATTAGAATCGGAGTCCACTTCAGAGGATAAAGACGCAAGTCGAATCAGCATGTCTGGTTTTAGTCTATCCTTACGCTTCATTGCGTCAGCCACGATTGTAGAAAATCGATCCCAATCTCCTAACTGAAGGGCGATATTTATTTCCAAATAAAGGTCGTCCTCATTGTCGCGGATCTTTAGGAGCCCGGAATTTATTTTTTGAGCTTCCTTCAACCGACCGGTCTGTGATAGGACCCAAGCTTTTTCTGAAAGGAGGTCGTCATTACCATCAACCAAGTCTTCGATTTCGTCAAAGAATTTTAATATGTGATTTAAATCGACTCGAACGTTTCCCCGGAAACATTGAGCAAGGATATATGCGTTGGCTGATGTTCTTTCTCTTTCGAAAAGCTCTTCAAGCCTGGGTTGCAATGAATTCAAATCGCCGATACGTTTAAGATGGGAAACTAAATTTTTTAGGTCTATTATCGAGCCAGTTTCAGAATATAAACCCTCTAATTTATATCGTGGATCAGTTCCATCTTTGGTGTCGATCATTGTTTCTAATCGCTGGAAATCGTGTTCAATCAGAAAATTCTTGCGATCTTCGAGTGTTTCACGGGCTCTCTTTGTTTGACCATCTTCGATCAATGATTCGATAAGTAGCCCAGAAAGAGCTGAACTGGACACGACTTTGGTGAGTCTTTCTTCTTCATTTAGTAAATAATCGACCCGTTCACGGGGAGACATTTTTAATTCTGCCAAGAAAAATTCAGCAACCAGTTCTTTATTTTCGAGGCCACCAGTTCTCTTTCTTTGAGTAAGATATTTTTTTAAAGGAATTTCATCGAAATCAATTTCGAAAGTACGGGCAAAAATTATCGAATCAACGGCTTTTGGACCCTCTTTCATACTTTCGGATATTTCTTTTCTGGCGCTCTGGGAGATTTCAATCTTTGGGTCCGTAAGCCTCAGCCATAAATGCCAATCTAAAGCCGCCTGAGCACGGCCATTTTGGTCTATTTCAGAAAAAAGTTCATATGCCTTATAAAAACAATCTTTTGCTTGATTTCTATATTTATCGGCTTCGCCTCCTTCAATCGGGCGTATAGCTTGGTTAAAGACCCCCATTTCTAGAGCATATCGACGCAGTTCTGTAGGTAGGAGTAATGCAGAATTGACAACTCCCTCTATAAAAGCCAAATCTGGCCACTCTCCCCAATAGTTATGAGCAGCAGAAAGGTGTGTCTCGGCCTTAGTCCAATTGCCTGTTTCTGCCAAAGTTATTGCTAAGTCAGCCCATCCAATACCCATAAAAAAATTTGGATTGTCATTGTTGGGTTGTTCACCGAACCATAAAAGGGATTTATCATTTCCATTTATACGTTTGCAGGCAGCGAAAAAGTTTGATCGACCATCAGGGGTATCAATATCTCTAAGAGCCCTTAGGGCACCGTCATTGTCACCTTCAGTTTCCAATATTAAGGCATCAATAATTTGGGTATTTTTATCTGAATCTATTTCTTTTAATTTTTTCAAGTATTCTTTTGATTGAGTAAGTTTTTCATTTTTTGATGCGTGTAACCTGGCTGCCCAATAGACCACTTCTGCCTTAGTGGAAATGTCAGTATAAACAAGATCCCCTTCAATAACTCTATTTGTAAGTGCAATAATTTGTTCGGAGGTCCGAGCGGGTTCAAAAGATCGACTTTTTAAAAGTCTTTTCAATTTTTGCTTGCATAATCTAGTATGCGCTTCCACAACGTAACGGTCTGCACCGAGCTTTCTTAACTCCTGTGCTATTGATACCTGGCCATTACGCAATTCCTGATGTGCCTTTTTAGACTCTTTATCATGATCCTGTACCATTCCAGCCAATTGCGTGGTTTCTGGACTAAGAATTCCGAAATAACCTGCAGCAATTATCGCAACTATAACATCAATAGGCCCATTGGCCAGCCGTTCGTCTTCACCAGTTTTATCAGCATATGTTTTTCTGAGTCTTTGGAATATATCTTGATCATAGTCTTCTCCCCCCATAATTTGTTCTCTTGCTAACACTTTAATATCTTTTTGGACTTGGGGGAAAGATAACCAATCTTTTACGGCCTGGATACGAAGAAATTCTGGGGAAATATAATCATGGCCAATCTTGTTTAGGAATCTTTTCCACCATTTATCAATATTTTTTCCTCCAGTTAATCGATCAAGAGTTTTGTCCATCCCTTCTTCAAGGAGATCCGTGGTGCTACCAATCGGCATACTTCCAGCCTTGCGTTCTTGGTATAAGCGGCGAAGTTTTGGTGAGATTGCTTTGACAACAGGCAAAAGGGTATTGGCAGTTGCAGATATGCTTAGAGTCATTTTTTTGTCTCATTAAAAGCTTAGAAGATTTTAACTTAACGTGACTATCATTATCCATGAATCATGCAATTGTAAGTCATAAGAATGATATCCTAAGGTCGATCATGATTAAAATTGCATTGTCCGGTGTTTCAAGGATATGAATCAATACCGGTGTTCGGTGTGATTCTCATACATATCAGTTTGGTTGGAAAACACAAGATTTTGGAAAGATAAATACTGGAGTTAAGATCGTACTGAATTTAAACAAGTTGGACCTGAAATTTGTAAATAGCAGAATTAAGATATCCTCAAAACTGGAAACTATGATCAGAATTAAAGGGAAAATAGATTTTAGCTTACCCGAAATTCAGAAATACTTTTTTGTCGGTTGATTTAATTTCTACTCCTTTCATTACAGCGCCGCCAAATCCAACGCCACAGGCACCCACCGGTCATCCGCCGCCCCCCGCTCATACACCCTCAGATACGTCTTTGACCCCACCACCTGCATGCTGTCGCTGATGGCCTCCATGGCCTTGAGCCAGTTGGGATCGTCAATGGCCAGCCGGCGTAGTCCAATGATACGACCGGTGTTGAGCTTGCCCTCCTTGTCCACCTGGAAGGCGTCCATGACAATGGTCTTGATCTCGTCACGACTGCCTTCGGCCCAGGCGGTGATGCACTCGTCAATGAGGGCTTTGGCTGCCTTGAGCCGCTCGTCAAATGTCAGGTGCTCGTTGATGGCGATCTGAACCTTGAGCCGGCCGTCGAAAGAAACCAGACTGGTGTTGCCTTTCCGGCCGCCTAATACAACATCGTACTTTTCGGCAGACAGATCCACAAAGGCCTGCACATCTCCCATGGCCCGGGCCTTGAACTCCACCATGGCCTTCTGAAGATTCTTGGCCGCATCGACAATCTCGTTCACCAGATCGTGACGCTCCCGGTCGATCTCCGGGATCATGGTCTTGGGTACCAGGCGCCCGCGGGCGTCCATCATGAAATCATCCATCTTCAATGTTTCGGACATGACTGTCCTCCTTGTGAAAGACGCTGCCTGCGTCGTTGCCTGTCGATCCAGTTCTGGCGGGAGAGTACCGACACGGCCACATTCCGGCAGGTATCGACACTGATCACCAGATCCCAATCCGGATGCCAGTACAACGCCAGACGCTTGTAGGGACGACCGTCCTCGAGTTGGAACACCCGGCAATCCTGTAGCGGAACGCTCTCCTCGATGATAGCCTTCACCGTCGGCTCGAGCGGTTCGCCTCCAACCCGGATGCGCCAGTTATCGCAAAAATGCTTCGATAACTGCATTACCGCCCGGCCTCGGCCCGCTTGCGCTTCTGATGATAACTCAACGCCGCCACCAGCTTGTGCAGCTGTTTGGCGTCCAGCCAGCGGTAGGTTGGAATGCCGAACATATTGCGGGCCATGCCGTTGACATACTTTTCGGTCAAGCCCAGTTCATTGCAGATGGCCGATATTTTGGCGGTCAGCCGGGTCTTGCTTCCGGCCGGGCGATAAAACTTCGTATCCGGAACAAACCCCAGACGCTTAAAATGATCCAGTACGGCAACGAAGGTGCGATCATTGAGATCACGGCTGCTCTGGGCGCCGTTACCGTAGGTGCCCAGGATGTCCAGGTACTCGGCATCGGTCAGGCCCAGCCGGGTTTTGGCAACATGAATAAGGGCTTTTTTGCCCTTGCTGATGGTCATGGGTATTACTCCTCTTCGATAGCGGCAACGGCAGCCACAGCCCTATCCAAACTCTCCCGAACCGACGAAAGCGCCGCTTCGGCCAGGGCTTTGGCCTCGCGCAGCCTTTTCAACTTCTCGGCGTTGGCTTCGTTTCTGAGCAGGTTGGGACCCGGATCCTGGATCATCCGATACTTGTATGGCTGGTTGCTCGGGGTTTTGATGCGGCGCATGACACCGCGATTGGCCAGCATGCACAGATACTCCTGGGCCGTGACTTTGGATACACCGCAGTTGGCAATCAGATCGTTGACGGTAATAGCACTGCGCCGGTTGGCCCGGATGAGACGGTACATGCAGCGGGTCTTGTCGGCCGAACGGCCGGAATAGCCCTTGCCCCTGTAACTGAAGACACCCGTGCGGATGCGAACCACCTCGCCGCGTTTGATAAAATCCGGCATGGCCCGATAGATGGGTTTTCTGGGCTTGCCGGGAAGCAAGTCCATCCGCAGGGCGATGTCCTCACAGGTAAATTCATCCCAATCCTTAAGATCGATGCGCATGATATCCCGGATTTGCTGGGCAAATTTTTTGGCCATGGCAACCTCTTATCTTTTGGCCCATTTTATGGCGGAGTCGACCGCGCTTTTGGCAATCTCCGGGGTGACCTCCCCGGTGTCTTTGGCATTGGCATACTGAACCGAATACAGCAGTGCACGTTTGACCAAACGGAAATTGCCGTCCGTAGTCCTTTTGGTTCGGGTGCGGTGCAAGATGGCGGCAACGTCCGCACCCATGCGGATGCCTGCAGCCTCCCGGGCGTAGATGATCACATCGCTGGGCTTCATGGGGGTAAACATCACCGGCCGGAAGGTGCGCGTCCAGACCCGCTCGTTTCTCTGCATGAACGGGATCAGCTTGCTCTCGCCGATCAGGATGATCGGGCACATGGTCATGCGGGTGATGTCGCGCATCAGCTCCAAATGCATGTTTTTGAGCCGGTCGACCTCGTCGATAAAAATGACGGTCTCGGGATTGTCATAAAGATGATCGACGATATCGCGAAAGCAGGGACCCTTGCGGTGGGCGATATCCTCCATGCCCAGCTCGCGGCACAGATCCCGTAAGAACTCTAGCTCGGAGGAATACCAGATGGCCGTGGACTCCAGGTAAACCGTATGCTTGTGATTGGCGTGGTACCATTTAACGCTTTCGGACTTGCCCAGCCCGGCGCCGCCGCAGATCACACCGAAACGGCCCTCGCCGAGGTCCATGCGGATGTCGTCCATCATTAAAACGACGTTGCGGACGTTCTGGGTCTGAATGAATTGCGATCGGGACATCTTCAATGCAGCCATGGGGACTCCTTTCAGTTCCGATTCATCAACAGTGCCTGCTTGCGCTGCCTCATCTCATGGATGGCCTCCTGCAGCTTGCCGATGGCGATCTGACGGATCTGGTCGGCGGTGGCCACCCGGGCACCCTCGGGGCCGATGATCACCTCGGCCGGCAAAAGGCTTCCGGTGATGTGATGGATGGCAAACAGGTAGTAGGCCGGGATCGGGTACTGCCGCGGCTTGCTCAGGTAGTGATTGAACATGTGCAAACTGAGCGGTTTGCGGCAGACGCAAGGATCCGCGTCAGCACCATCGAACCTGCGACTAAAATAGTCGTTGATGGCATCCACCACCTGGTCGCGGCTCAGGTTGGTTTTGCGGATGGCCTGTTTGATGGCGAGGGCAACGGCCTCGCAGGCCTCGAACTCGTTTTTTTCGGGTTGCTGATCCATACTGTCCTCCTGTTACATGGCCTCGGTCATGACGATCTCATTGGTGCGCACCTGCTCCCAGTAGCCGTTCTCCTCCAATCTCCTGTACTGGGGAGTCTGCTCGAAGTAGCGCATGAAGGCAGCCCACTTTTTGGGGATCATCACGCCGCGGGCATCGTAGCGGACCAACTGCTCGTAGCGGTCGGGCTCGTCGAGCTGGTCCAGGCCGATAAAGGGGTTGGGAGTTTCTCGATCCTGATCTTTGAAATACCGGTCGGCTTCCTTCTCGATGAGCCGTTCGTCGGCCTTGGTGAGCTTTTTGGGCTCGGGCTCTTTGACCGGTCCGGTGGCCGTGACCCCGTCCCGGGCCAGGCGTTTTTGATGGGCCGGCAGGATCTCGGACTCCAAAAGTTTTCTGGAAAGGCCGCCGGCAATCTTCTCTTGACGGCGCTTGATCTCGCAGTATTGAGACAGCAGTTCCCGGTCCTGATCGGTACCCAGGTAATTGGCCATGGGGTGGACCTGGTCCTGCTCCGGGGCCATGCAAAGAAAGTTGCCGTCCTCATAGACCGCGATGTAACCCGGATCCTGAAGATCGTAGCGGACTTCCACTTTATGATGGCGGCCGTAAAGTTCGTCGTGGTAATAGTACCGCCCCATGTGAGAGATACGGCTGGCCCGGATCACGGCATCCTTTTTGGCCCACATCAACGCGGTGAGAGCCACCGGATCCACATCTTCGCCCCGCTCCAGCTCGAACAAATCCTTGGGCGCCCAGCCCTTGAGATATTTGCTGCGCGGCTGGGGCCGGGATACGTACTCATCGAACCAGGTCGCCACCACCCGATGGGCCATCTCCAGAGTGACGGTTTCTCCGCCGACAACCTTCTCGTAGACTTTGCGGTGCAGCTTTTCTCCGCGGTTCAGCCGGGGTGGTTTCTTTTCGATGCTGGTGCCGGTATAGGAAGGGGACTTGCGCTCCAGTTCGGCCAGGGTGCCGAAGAAACGCTCGACGGTTTTTGACTGACCGTGATACGCCCAGGCGAACACGGTCTGGATGCCCAGCTGCTGGTACAGGCCGTGCAGGCCGGACTGCTCCAGGTCGGTGTTTTCGAAGTATTTGGCTTTGAAGGCGCGGCCGTTGTCGAGGTAGACAACGCGAGGGATCTTTCCCAAAACCAGGATGGCCCGTCGCAAAGCCGCGGAAATGGCCGCCGTGTTCTCCGTGGGCATGATCTCCCAGCCGCAGGGATAATTGGAGCGCATATCGAAAAAGGTGATCAAAATCATGCGCTGGGGTTTGCCGGTCCACGGATTAAGGATATTGAAATTGAGTTTGTGTCCGTCGGCCACAAGAACGTCGCCCACCCGGATCAAATCGGGATCGCGCTCGATAGCCAGACAGCACTCGTCATTCCATCGTTTTTTACCGCCGCGCTGAAAACACCAGATATCGTAATTGTGGGTTTTGAAATCCTGAAGCCAGCGCCGGTATGTCGAAGGACTGTGTCCGTTGTCGATACCCGCTGCGGCCATGCGCTGGGTGGCCTCCCGGATAATCTCGGTAACCAACAGGGCGTTGGGATGCAGGGCCACCTCCAGCAAGATCCTGGCCTGCTTGGCGGTTACGATGGATTGGCCTCGTTTCCACTTGCCGCGCTGATCGGAAAGGCTGCCGCCATCACGAAGGGTGCGCTTCCAGCCCTCGATGGTCTTCCATGAAACCTCACCCAAAACGCTATGGATTTGTTGCAGAATCAGGCCGCTATTATAGGCCAGCACAAAGTTCTCACGGGCCTTGGCCTTGTTACCGTGGCCGGCGGCATCCAAAGTGCGCAGGTAATGCAACAGCAGGTCGGTTTTGGCCGCGAATTTTTCTCGCTGGCTACCGTCCATAGTCGTGAGACTGGGTGATTTGGGGGCAGGGACGGGGACGGTGGAGAGTGAAGGAGAGGGGCGTTCGGTCGAATATTTATAATAAAGGTGACGGACTTTTTTTGGAACTTCATCCAAAATATAGTCTTTTTGATTTCCTCCGCTTCCTTTTCTAATAAGAAATGGCCAGTTTTCTTTTGCAGCGATTCTGGCGACGGATCTTGGAGTGATACCGAGTAATTTCGCGATTTGTCGCTTAGTGATAGTAGATACATCCGCCATTTTAATCTTCCAAAAGATTGATCAATCCATGCAGACGGGCACGCAGTTCGTTCCTGACGGCCTTTGAGATTCTATTGGAGCGGGCTTCGCGGACATGCTCGATAAGCTGCCACACCAGATCCTTTAGGTAATCGGGCATGGTTTTTGATTGACGAGTCTTATCCTGTTCGGACTTTGCGCGCTTCCGGATCTGTTCACCGAGAATGTCGGCCACCACCTTGGCCACGTGGGATGCGGTCACTTTGTTGTCAGGGGCCGTGTCGACAATCATCTCCCAAACTTCTATCTGCCGGGTCTCCTCCAACTTGGATAGCGGGAGAACGTGCGACTCCCTGGCAGGAAGGATTTCAATTTGTGCGCAATTACGCACATTCTCGAATATCGATGCAGCCTCGATATGCTGATAGGCGGTCCTTCGGGCGATATCGAAACGATCGCGAACATATTTTTCGAAGGTGTCGTGAGTCTCGCGGTAAAGGCGTTCATCCCGGATGGATCTCAACGCCATACCCACAGTGACAAATGCCGACAGATTTTTTTCAACAATGGCTTCCAGCTCATTGCGTCGATCTATCTCCTGCCGCGTGATTGGCTCGGCGATTTCCATATTTTTAGCCTCTCTTAATAAAGGTGTCCCTGTTGATCGCCTAACCGGCAGCCTTCATGGGAGGAAGGGTCGGAAGGTGAAAACGGCGGCATTGTGTAGACATTGCCGATTCCGGAACTCCAACCAAATGACGTGCCATATCCAGACACCCTTCGCAGCCGGTCTGGCAGCCGAACAGAAGATTGACGTAAACGCGATTGGCGTTTGCACCGTCGATGCTTTTGATCCTGTCTTCCAGTTTTGCCTGGCACTCACCGCACGGAACGTTCCACGGGGCATCGTCAAAGACGTCCGCGTCCTCTTTCCTGAATCTGAAGACGGAAGTTGTGCGGCACACCGGACAGATATTGATGATCTCGATCATTGCTGGACCTCCTTTTCGGGCCAGAACGTTTCTCCCAGCCGCTTTTCGATGTGGCTGCGGATTCGCTGATTCTTGCGGGTCCCTTTCACCACCTGGTAGATGTACTGGCGGGATACCCCCAGTTCGCGAGCCCACAGGGCCATGTTCTGATCTGCGACCATGGCCATGACCCGGATCCTGTAACTGGTGGGCAGATTGTCGAGCTGTAAAACGCAACTGTCTTGTCCATTGGTGTCCATTTAAAGCTCCGATTCGATTCTACGGATTCTGCGGCCCTGCTCCTTGACGACCATTTTGGCCTTGGCCCAGGCCAATAATTTCTGATCCCGGTCCCCGATCACCCGCAGGCCCATGGGACGGGTCAACACATCCATGGCCGAGCACTGACCCACCGCAGCACAGAACACCGGCAGGGCCTTGAGCGGGATTTGCCGCTTTAGGTCGTTGGGATTGAGCCACTTTTCAAAAATCTCGATGGTCAACCGGCGATTGTTGCCCCGCGCCAGGTTCACGCCGTAGCGCTCGGCAAGAAGATTCATCCGGTCGACGATCTGTTCTCTGGAAAGGCCGCTGGCGCGCACATCATCGTTCAGTGCTTCTTTGACAGGACGGGCGACGTTCAAGGTGGGCTCGTCAAACAGGCTGAGTTGGATCGCTCGAGGCATTTTGTCCGGCCATTCGCTTTGGATTGTCCGAAATTACAACAAAATCGGACGTTGACACGACAAGCAAAGCCGTTTTAATCTGCGGCTGAAATACGTTACCTTGTTATCATTGATACTAAATAATAATTAATTTGTCAACATAAACCACTTGAAAAATTTAGTTGAGTAAAGTGGTTTTCTGAGGCGCTTTATCTAACCGTTTAGATCTAAACGGTTATAAATAAACGTTAATCATGAATTTAGGTTATTAAATCAATGACAAAGAAGATTTTTTCAGAACGATTAAACTATATAATAACTAAGTCAGACGTTACAAAAAAAGATTTTGCGAGGAAATGTGGAAAAAGTGAGCCACAACTATATGCTTATTTGAACGGAGCGCAGTTGCCTGGGACGGATTTTTATCGAAAACTGAAGGAGGAATACCCACAAGTAAATCTCAACTGGCTTATTTCTGAAGAGGGCACGCCGTTAATTGAACACATGAATATTGAAAACTCCCTACCTAACGATCCCGCAGTAAGTTTTGTTTATGAAGTAGAGAGTGAGTTGGGTATTGAACTGAAAGACAAGCAGAGACAGGCCGTGCTGGCTATTTTGCGACGAGATGTGAATCGCTGTTTGAACGAGCAAAAGAGCGATATTTTAAACCTAATTTCATCCTTCTCAGAAGAGCAATTGGAAGACCAAGAAAGGAATTCCCAATAAAAAAGCAGTATGTGAAAACCGTTTAAAGGTTACCGAAGAAAAGCAACTCGCCTTGATATTTTCCTGAAACGTAGCTGTCCAACGTCATCTTTCCTATATAGTTTTTTATAAGTGTAACATATAGATATTACTTGGACATTCCTGTCTGTCCAACGTTGGAAAAACGTGTCCAACGTTCTGTCCAACCTTTATAAGGAACGTTGGACATAGTATTTATCAGAAGTAGGAGGGAATTTATTATAAACAACAGAAAGTTATGATATTTTTAGGCAATTCAAATTTCTGATTTTGTGTGGAAATGGTTATAGTCTTTGGTTGCTTCTCCACGATTTTTCTGATTCTTAAAAATCAACTAAAAATCGTTCTCCAAAATTCACGCCTGAATCCACAACTCCAAAGAATCACGTCGAAATCTAACCACTCATCACCGCGAATAACCGGCAATTATAAATTTGCTCACTATCTCAGAATTATTTGCACACTAAATCAGAAAAATCCATTCGGATGAATTGAAAACGTAAAAAACCTGTGCGAATCGGTTTAAACAATTCGCCAGGGAAAAAGCCAACAATTTTTTTATGCTTATCGTACCGACGGACCTTGCCGCCCCGGCCCCGGCCCGGCATTTCAATATACGGCCACTTTTCCTTTACCGCACGCAGCTGCAGGGCGCGCACACTGGTATCTGAAAAAGCGTGTATGTCTTGAATGGACAGGGTTTCGCCGGTTTGCATATCAACCCTCGATCAAACGCTTCAATCCGTCCAGGATCTCGATCATTTTCTTGCGGTCGATGCCATGGAAACGGTTGCGCCTGGCGGTATAAATGCTTTCGGTGATAGTCCGGAAGGCTTCCCGGAATTCTTCAGGCAAATCACCTGTGTTCGTCTTAATTCGATCTTTGGTCTTTTCGATGGGCTGTCCCCGCAAGGCCTCTACCGCCCAGACCACATGCCGGACCATCACGGTCTCGGCGCCGTTGTCCCTGGCGCGATCAATCGCCATCCTCCAGGCCCTGGGCTGTTCGTCGCCTTCGAGTTTGGTCAGCGGCCGTACGAGGGCCTCCTTTTCCGGCAAAATCCCATAATTTTTGTCCGCATTGCGGACATTTTCGATCACCTGGATACCGGAAAGATATTGATAGGCTGTGGAACGGGCGCAATCGAAACGATCCTTTGTGTATTGCTCGAATGTGGAATGCGTAGTCCGATAAAGTTTGCGGTCCCTGATCTCCTTTAATGCAAATCCGACTTTCATCCAGGAAACCAAGTTATCTTCGATTTCCTTTTCAAGTCTATCCAGGTCGGATCGTTCAACGTCGGTCAATTTAACGATTTCCATTTTCACCGCCTTTTGCCCCATTTCTCCGATTCTTGATCATATCCGCCGGGCACCCTTTCTTTCGTAAAAACGCCAGTACGCGCGGATCGCCGGCCTGGCCCAGGATGGTACGCCAGGTCGTCTCCATCGATGCGCCGGTGATCATCACCACGTCGCCGATGGAAATGTCATGATCCCAAAGCCAGCTGGAAACCGTATTTATAGGCATCAAGCCACCTTCTTCCTTTCGGGCCAGAATGTTTGCCCCAGGCGCTGTTCGATAAAATCCCGGATCTCCTGCGGCCGGCGCCTACCGTTCACCACCTGCGAAATGTATTGCCGCGACACACCCAGCTCGTCGGCCCAGTCGGACATCTTTTCGCCCTTTCGCAGGGCAATGGAACGGATGCGCCTGGCGATCACTTTCCGGTCGATGCTTTTTTCATCGTCACGGTCGTCTACATAAAGGGTGTAGGTGATTTTTCTCTTGCGGCTCATCTAAAGCTCCGATTCGATTCTGCGGACGATCCGGTTTTTCTCCTTGATGTCCATTTTTGCCTTGGCCCATGAGAGCAATTTTTGTTCGCGGTCATCGACGATTCGAAGCCCCAACGGATGAGCCAGTACATCGATTACCGAACACCGGTTGACTGCAGCACAAAAAACGGGCAGCGCCTTTAAAGGGATGCTCCGGTTGAGTTCATTGGGATTGAGCCACTTTTCGAACGTTTCGATGGTCAGACGTTTGCAGTTGCCATTGACCAAGCATACGCCGAAGCGTGTGGCCAGGTCGTTCATACGGTCCACGATCTGCTCGCGGGACAGTCCGCACTCGCGGACATCGGTGTTCATGACCTGTTTGATCGGGCGGATCACATTCAGGGTGGGTTGGTCGAAGAGACCGAGTTGGATGGGTTGGTTCGTCATGTCCGCCACTCTGGCGTCACTCGTCCGATTTTATGGTTCATTCGGACGTTGACAGTTTTCACCCTGTCGGGTTAGGGTAAGTTTGCGCGTTAATCTGTAAAGCAGAATACAACCTAATTAGGTAGTCGTCAAGTAAAAAGTAACCAAATGGGTCATTCGTTAGTTATGAAGGCCTATATTTCCATAACATCAAGAAAATAAAAGATAAAGCGACTAACGAAGCGTTTCGTTAGTCGCTTCGTTAGTCTGATTATGACAAACGAAACGAAAAAATCGGATTTTTCCTGCCGGCTTGAATACCTAATTGGTCAGCATGGAGAGCCAAAAAAGGCTTTCGCTGAAAAATGCGGGATCAAAGAAAAGCAGCTCTACGTATATTTAAGAGGTGAATCCGAGCCTGGCTTAAAGGCGTTGAGGGCTATAAAGGAAAACTATCCAGATATAGATATAAACTGGCTGATTTCCGGTGATGGGCACCCTTATTTAACTGATGACAATAGACCACAAACAGAGACAAACGTGCTTGACTTAAAGCATGCCAGAGTTATTCACCAGTTTGATGATAAGGAATTCGCATTGGAGATTAGCCAGGCTCTCATGGCTATGGAAAAAACGTCTTTAAAGGAGTTCTACAAGCTGGGAGGGTACATCAAGGCCCTGTCGGAAAGCGGGATCGAGATACATACTGAACCTGGCCGGTTGCAATACCAGCAAAACGATTCCGATACCTGGGATGGTGCCGAACGCAGATCGGGGAAGGACCGACGTAAATCGGCGTCTGAGGAACTGCCGCCTGCCAGGAAAAAGGATTCTCCGACAGGGTAGGTAAGCTAAAATTGTGTTCAATTATTATTGCTCCCCTTCAATAAACCTTGACTCAGTAAAAGTCCGGAATACTGTTTAAAATTTTGGCTGAACATGTTTCACTTTTGAAATCCCTAAATGGTATCGATTTAACCGAAAACAGCTCGTTTATCATTTTTTCAAAATTTCCAGTTCCAGCAATTTTCGATTGGTCCACCCACAAATAATGCTCTAAGTATTAGGAACCCAATTAGGCTCAAAAATCGATTTTGTCTGCAAAACGGTCGTATTATAATACGGCTATTGGGACGTCTAAACTATATGATATCAGAAAATGAAATGTCATGAAATTCGAAAAAAGATTCAATATTTTAAGTGGTTTCGATTTCAGTCTTCTTGATGATCCAGACTTTAAAGAGGATTCTGTTAGAGAAGAAATTATCGTCCCAATAATAAAGGGCTTAGGATATAGCCATAGCAAACCAAATAAAATCATAAGAAGTAAAAAGCTATTACACCCGTTCGTTTCAATTGGCAGTGTAAGGAAAAATATCTATATTATCCCAGACTATTTATTTGAAGTTAATGATAGATATGGTTGGGTTCTAGATGCAAAATCACCTAGTCAGGAGATTATAAAAACAAAACATGTTGAACAGGCATACTCTTACGCAGTACATAGCGAAATTCGAGTACCTTATTTTTCAATATGTAACGGTAGAGAATTTGTTTTATTCCATATTAGCGAACAAGAACCCGTCATCCATTTTGATCTTCGTTTGATTGCAAGCTATTGGGATAATCTGTTGAAGATATTGAGCCCAAATAATGTCCTGAATTGCGATTTTAGTTTGAGTAAAGATTTCGGTCTACATTTAAAAAAGTTGGGTTTTCATGAATTTGAAAGTATAGTTTTTCCAGATGTTCCAATTATGTTTATTGCGAGAATTGAACAAGAATTGTATACTTTTGGCTCGGGTATAAAGAATGAACAAGATAATTATGTTGCATCGTTTGATTTCAATTATGATACAATGACAAAATTAAAATATCGAATTCCAAACGCTGCTTTTGACATTTTAACCTCGCCATTCAGAAACGCAATAGAGAATGTTCAGTTCGCAGATAGGGTTTATAGAGTTAATGTTGATTGCAAAGTTGGAGATAGGCTATCTGAAAATGCGAAAGAAATATTTCTTCCGTTTTGGGTGAATAATTTTTTGTATTGACATGGATATTCACATTACAAATCGGTCAACCAGACGCATTCCCCCTTCAGCTGCGCTACAGGTGGCAGGCGCCGGTTACCTCAATTGTTATCGCCAAACTTAAAAAGCTGAAATGCCAACAAAAGAAATTATTGAAATACTAATCTATCTTCTACCAGGATTTATTACAGCTTGGGTATATTATGGCCTAACATCTTTCCCTAAGCCAAGTCAGTTCGAGAGAATTGTGCAGGCCATTATCTTTACGGGTTTAATACAAGGAATTGTCGGTCCAATTAAATGGTTTTTTTTAATAATTGGGAAATATTGGATTATCCTTGGTAGCTGGAATGATGAAAAAAGATTTATAGTTTCAATTATTATTGCACTTTTATTTGGAATTTTTTTCAGTATATTTTCAAACAATGATAAGGCGCATAGAATATTACGCAAATATGGCATCACCAAATTAACTTCATACCCCTCCGAATGGTATGGAGCTTTTGCATGTCATCAGACATATGTTGTATTACATTTAAATGACCACCGGAGAATATACGGTTGGCCTTTGCAATGGCCAAGCCAGCCAGAGACAGGTTATTTTTCATTGACCGATGCTGAATGGCTGACTGACGGAGGTTCAATTGAGTTGAAAAATGTAGGTTCAATATTAATCCCAGCATCAGAAGTCAAATTTGTAGAATTTATGAAATTGAATGAAAATGGTTTTTAACTCTAAAGAGGAAATATAATGGGACAGAAAGCTCCACAACCACCTCCTCGCCCAGCTCCGAGACCCGATGATGGTCAGAGAGGTGTAACACCAAGACCAAGTCCGGGGCCTCAAAAGCCGCCACCACCGCCACCGCCTCCGCGGCCAAGGGAATAGTAGTGGCAAGTGGTGGAGAGCATAGCCTTGCAGTCCAAGGGACAGAAAGGGCCGAGGTACTATGAAATATAGTGCGTTAGCATGTTTTTCTGTATATACAAAGATCGGTGGAAGTCCTTGCTGCCGCTGACCTCATCGAACATAGAGGAGAAACCTTATGAATTTCGAAGAAATAACACCGGAAGTTTTACGCAAAATATGGACTAAAAGAGCTGAGTCGACTATTCAGGTTTCAAAAGAAATCTTAAATTTTTCGGATTCGGATGACAGTTATTTTAAGAGTCCCAAAGAAGTGCCACCAACACCGATTGCATTTTTCGAAAAGAATTTTATTGAAATTATTTATCATAGTTCTGATGATCTCCAGGGACGCTGGATGAGATTTGTTCTTTATGTATATGTGGCTGGTGGTAAAATCATGTATGAAAAGCTATCAGATGGAATGTTTTCCGCTCAAGTGATTTGGGGAACATAAATTTTTTGCTAACCTTTGTGCGCAGCGGATCGCTGAGAGATCGTCGCGCCCGCTGACACAAGCAGTTATATTTACTATGGCAAATTCAAGAGCATTTACAAAGTTTGAAACATCAGTAGCAAGAAGTATTACGCTGATTAGAAACTACCGTCGCCTTATAATTTTCTCTAAAAATGCTGGTAAAAAAGTATTTGCCCCAAAAGATTTAATTCGAGCCTCTGTAGTTTTGTCTGTTGCTGCTTTGGATGCGTATATAACAGACGTTTTCTCCGAAAAATTAGTACCCTATTTAAAGAAATACAAGCCTGATGAAGAGTTAGTCATGATTCTTCAAAAATCAGGATTAGACACTCGAGAAGCTCTAAACTTGATTCAGATGGATAGGCCATTTCGAAGAATTAGAAATTTAGTGAATAAATATTATAGCACCTACACAACTCAAAGGTTTGAGGTAATAGACAGTTTGTTCCTGGCGTATAGATTAAAAAATATCACGAAAATGGCCGAGAAGAAATCTGGCAGAATGACTTTAAAACGTTCTGTAGAGCTTCTTATTCAACGGAGACATAAAATAGTCCATGAAGGAGACTACAACTCACATAACAAATTAATATCAATCGATGAAATTCAAATGAAAAAAAGGATTAACGACCTTAAGCTATTGGTTAAATGTTTAGATGAAATAATTTGCAATAGAATTAAGTGAGTTATAGCCAGGGAATTAAGGGCGACGGCAAAAAGCCGCCGCGCCTTATGCCCGGCGCTTTGTCCAAATTTCTGAGATAGTGTGCAAATTTCGCAAAAAATTTTGCGTTTTCAGGTCATTTTTCTGATTTTTAAAATCCGTCGAAAATTCCGATCCACATCCACTCGTAAAAGCAACGCCACCGCACCAAACAAGCCGATATAACAGTATATCCAGCCACACCTAAATCCCACTGAATCCCGTCAGATCCCGTCAAATCCCGCCTGTTCGTTTTTCTGAGATAGTGTGCAACCGCATAGCAATCACCGCCTAGAAGTTTTTTCTGAGATAGTGTGGCAACCCATACTCGTTTGACCGCGAATAACTTGTACCCCTGTAAGTAGTCAACCCCCCTGTACCTGACACATTTCAAAAAAATAGGGTTAGCGAAAAATCGCTAACCCTTTGATTTTATTGGTGGGCGATACAGGATTTGAACCTGTGACTTCCACCGTGTGAAGGTGGCACTCTCCCGCTGAGTTAATCGCCCGAAAAGTGTCCCTACATATAGAGGGGCAGGGCATTTCAAGTCAAGCGTTTTTTCTCTCGACGATGAACCAGGGATTGAGCAGGTCCTTTTTGTTGTAGGCCAGGGGCGTGCCGTCGTCATGGCGGACGACCCGGGCACCGCTGACCACGGCAACGGCCTGGCCAGCGGCGGTATCCCATTCCATGGTCGGCCCCAGTCGGGGATAGATATCGGCCGCGCCCTCGGCCACCAGGCAGATTTTCAGACTGCTGCCCGCCGAAATGAAATTCACATCGCCATGCTTGCGGCGCATGGCTTCCACATAGGCTTCCAGTTCGGGCGTGGCGTGGGAGCGGCTGCCCATGATCGTGAAGGGACGGTTCGCATCCCGTGCCACGGGCAGGCGAACCGCGTTATCAATCAAGGACCCGATGTTCTCGATCCGCTTTTCGCCGATGCCGGCCGCCCGGCAACGGTCGATTTTAAACGCACCCTGTTCGAGGTCGCCAAAATAAAGGCAGTCCGCCACCGGTACGAAGACGACCCCCATGGTGGGAACGCCCTTTTCCACAAGGGCGATGTTGACCGTGAATTCGCCATTGCGTTTGATGAATTCCTTGGTGCCGTCCAACGGGTCGACCACCCACATTCGCGGCCATTGGCTGCGCTCCTCGAAGGGAATATTCCGCCCTTCCTCACTGAGAGCGGGGATGCCCAGATTGCCGATGCCCTTCATGATGATGTCGTGGGCGCGACGGTCGGCCAGGGTGAGGGGCGAGTCGTCCGATTTTTTTTCCACCTGCATGTCCGGTGCGTCATACACCTCCAAAATGGCCATTCCCGCGGATAGGGCGCTTTTCACGCAGGCTACCAGCAAGGTCCATCGATCTTTCATGGTTCCTCTTTCTTTACAGTAGTCATTTTCCCGGGCGGCTGCGATCTCCAGCGGCACCCTTAACGTGCACTCAGGATCGCGACAGCGCACTTTAACCGCGAGACCGGTATTGGTCAAATGGTAATGTTGTTGTATAGGTATAGATAAACCCGTGTCGATCAGTCAAAAAGTTTCAAAGGAAGGAAAGGCACCATGCCAACCCAAACCGATGTTTCCGGCGCCATGAGAATTTATCTGGACGATCCTCTGCCGTCCATGCCCGCCTTTCAACCCGGTATCCGGAGGGCACCGGATCGGGGCTTCCGGCTCACCCGCGAACAGACGGTCGTCGCCCTGAAAAATGCCCTGCGCTACAGTCCCGAAGCCTATCATGCCGATCTGATCCCTGAGTTTCTTCGGGAGTTGCAAACCCGGGGCCGCATTTATGGGTACCGCTTTCGCCCGGAAGGCGCCATCCGGGCCCTGCCCATCGACAGGTACGAGGGCAATTGCCTGGCCGGCAGGGCGCTGCAACTGATGATCGACAACAACCTGGATTTCGAGGTCGCCCTTTACCCCTACGAACTGGTCACCTATGGCGAGACCGGCAGCGTCTGCCAGAACTGGATGCAGTACCGGCTGATCAAAAAATACCTGCAGGCGATGACCGACGACCAGACCCTGGTGATGCAGTCGGGGCATCCCCTGGGCCTGTTTCGTTCCAGACCCGACGCGCCGCGGGCGGTGGTCACCAACGGCCTTATGGTAGGGTTGTTCGACAACCCGGAAGACTGGGAAGTCGCCGCCCAGATGGGGGTCTCTTCCTACGGCCAGATGACCGCCGGCGGTTGGATGTACATCGGTCCCCAGGGCATCGTCCACGGCACCTACAACACCCTGCTGGGGGCCGGCCGCAAGATGTGCGGCGTGCCGGCCGACGGCAACCTGGCCGGGCTGCTCTTCGTTTCCTCGGGGCTGGGGGGCATGAGCGGCGCCCAGCCCAAGGCGGCCGAGATCGCCGGGGCCGTTTCCATCATCGCCGAGGTGGACAAGTCGCGCATCGACACCCGCCATGACCAGGGATGGGTCGATATGGTTTCCAGCGACCTGGACGAGATCGTGGCGGCGGCAAACAAGGCCAGGGAGGAAAAACGGACCCTGTCCATCGCCTACCACGGCAACGTGGTCGATCTGCTGCAATACCTGGCCGAAAAACAGGTTCCCGTGGATCTGCTCTCCGACCAGACCTCCTGCCATGTGGTCTACGACGGCGGCTATTGTCCCCAAGGTGTTTCATTCGAGGAGCGCACCCGGCTGCTGGCCGAGGATCGCCGCACCTTCCGGAAGCTGGTGGATGCCAGCCTGAAAACGCACATCGGCCTGATTCGCAACCTTACAGAGCGGGGCACCTACTTCTTCGATTACGGCAATGCTTTCCTCAAGGCCGTTTTCGATGCCGGTGTCATCAATGTGGCCAGAAACGGCCGGGACGTGAAGGACGGTTTTGTCTTCCCCTCCTATTTCGAAGACATTATGGGGCCCATTTTCGACTATGGATACGGCCCGTTCCGATGGGTGTGCCTCAGCGGCGATCCAAAAGACCTGGAAAAAACCGACTTGGCCGCCATGTCCTGCATCGATCTCGACCGACGTGCCGCGGACCGCGACAATTATATCTGGATTCGTGACGCCGGGAAAAACCGTATGGTGGTCGGCAGTCAGGCCAGAATTCTATACCAGGACGCCGCTGGCCGAATGCGTATCGCATTGGCATTCAATGCTATGGTAAGAAGCAAAGAGATCGGCCCCATCATGCTAGGCCGGGATCACCACGATCCCGGCGGCACGGACTCGCCTTTCCGGGAGACGGCCAACATCAACGACGGCAGCAATGTTACCGCGGACATGGCCACGCACTGTTTTGCGGGCAATGCCGCCCGTGGGATGTCCCTGGTGGCGCTGCACAATGGCGGCGGCACCGGCATCGGCAAGGCGATCAACGGCGGCTTCGGCCTGGTTCTGGACGGCAGCCTTCGGGTAGACGGGATTATCCGCAGCGCCATGAACTGGGATGTTATGGGTGGGGTGGCCCGGCGCAACTGGGCCCGAAACCCCAACGCCATGGAGGTGGCCGCAGCCTACAACCGGGAGAACGACAACGGCGATCAAATCACGCTGCCTTTTGTGGCCGATGACGGGGTGGTCGAAGCGGCGGTGGATGAGATATTTTCAACGAAGAAAAAATAGCGGTCAATCCATGAATGGAGAACAACAGCCATGAACGAACTGCTGCTGGACAAAGAGAAGCTTACCATCGAAGACCTGGTGCAGGTCTCCCGGTTTGGCCGGAAAGTGGTGGTTTCCGAAGCCGGAGCGTCGCGCGTGGCCCGCACCAGCGCGCTGATCGAACGCTGGGTCCGGGAGAAAAGGGTGATCTACGGCATCACCACCGGATTCGGGGCCTTGTGCAACGTGACCATTTCCGAAAAAGATACCCGACGGCTGCAGGAAAACATCCTCATGAGCCATGCCGCCGGTGTCGGCAATCCATTGCCCGAACCCGTGGTCCGGGCCATCATGGCTCTGCGGATCCACGATTTGTGCCTGGGGTATTCCGGCTGCCGCATGGAGACCGTGCGCTACCTGCTGGAATTTCTCAACCATGGCATCACGCCGGTGGTTCCCGAAAAGGGGTCGGTGGGGGCCAGCGGCGACCTGGCGCCCACGGCCCATTTGGGGCTGGTGCTCATCGGCAAGGGCGAGACTTTTTACGATGGTGAGCGAATTGCGGGCGCAGCGGCCTTGGACCACATCGGATTGAAACCTCTCGCGCTGGCCGCTGGCGAAGGCCTGGCCCTGATCAACGGCACCCAGGTGATGACCGCCATCGGGGCCCTGGTGGTGCACGATGCGCTGCGCCTGTCCAAAATGGCCGACATCGCCTGTGCCATGACGCTGGAAGTGCTCATGGGTTCCAACAGCGAGTTCGACCCGCGCATCCACCAGGTGCGCCCGCATCCCGGCCAACTGGTGACCGCGGACAACATGCTGCGCCTCACCGCAGAGAGTGAAATCGTTTCATCCCATGAAGGGTGCGCCCGGGTCCAGGATGCCTACACCCTGCGCTGTGCCCCCCAGATCCACGGCGCCAGCAAGGATGCCGTGGCCCATGCGCGCCGGGTCATCGACATTGAAATCAATTCCACCACCACCAACCCGCTCATCTTCCCCGATACGGAGGAGGTGCGCCTGGGCGGCAATTTCCACGGCCAGCCGGTGGCCATGGCCGCCGACTATCTCTCCATGGGGCTGGCGGAACTGGGCAGCGTTTCCGAGCGGCGCATCGAGCGCCTGGTCAACCCCCAGCTCAGCGAACTGCCCGCTTTTTTGACCCGGCAAGGCGGCATCAATTCCGGCTACATGATCGGCCAGTACGCTGCCGCGGCCCTGGTGTCCGAGAACAAAGTCCTGGCCCACCCGGCCTGCGTCGATTCCATCCCCACGTCGGCCAACAAGGAAGACCACGTGAGCATGGGGACCATCGGCATCCGCCAGAGCCGTGAAATCCTCACCAACGTGGAAAACGTCATTGCCATCGAACTGCTTTGCGCGGCCCAGGCCTATGATCTGCTCACCGAGAACAAACGGCTGAAAGCCGGGAAGGGTACCCGTGAGGCCTACCGGGTGATTCGCAGCCATGTGCCGTACATGAGCCGGGATCGCGAACTGTATATGGATATGGAGATCATGGTGGATGTGCTGCGTTCCGGGGCGATCCTGGAGGCGGTGGAGGCGGCTGTGGGCCGAATCAAAGTGGAACTGTAACTCGCTCGTTTGAGAAAAATACCTGTTTTTGGACAACCCGATGGTGCTCACGCTTTTCTAATCATACGGAATTCCTGAGTTTTCCCCTATTTTGTTGACAGTTTCCCGATCAGCGGGTATATGAAAGACGGTTGCCATACTGACGATAGCTGATCGGAACGGTATCCCACCCACCTGTACGCTGAAACTCCCCGTGGCCCGATGGACAGGCTTCTTGTACCCAATGGATGCCGGGCCATGGAGTTGGAGATGTATCGTTTAAACGTAAAGGAGTCGCTGAGATGAGAAACCGAAGCGTGTGTGCATTTCTGGCCGGATGGTTATGCTGTTTGTTGGTGGCATCGTTGGCCTGGGCCGGTCAGGTGGTCACCGAAAAGGAGCGGAACTGGGCCCAGCAGGCATTGGCCCGGGAAGCGGCCTTGGATGGCGCCCGGATGCGCGACAACACGCTCGCGGTGTCCTACTTCTCGAATGAATCGGGACAGCCAACCCACGATGCACTGCGAAAAGGGCTGGCTTACATGCTCATTACCGATCTGTCCAAAGTCAAAGGCCTGATTGTGGTAGAGCGGATCAAGCTGCAGGCCCTGATCGAAGAACTCGGCCTCGGCGCTTCCGGTCTGGTCGAGGCGGGAACGGCCCCCCGTGTAGGCCGCCTGCTGGGAGCCCGTTTTCTGGTGGGTGGAGCGATCTCTCAAGGCAGTGCCCCGGGGCAGCAGGCCGGAGAGACCGGTGGGGGATTGGACATACCCATCCGGATCGATCCCAACCTGTTGAACGTTCCGGAGGGAAGTCTCCAGCCGCTGCCCGGCGTCAACGGGCTGATCAACACCCTGTTTCGGATCGAAAAGCAAATTCTTTTCTCCATCGTCGAGCGGCTTGAAATTTCCCTGAGCGAGGGTGAAAAAGCGGCTCTGCGCGTTCCCATGACGACCAACGCCCGGGCACTGTTTTCCTTTTTCATGGGGCTCAACGCCAGTGACATGCAGATGTACGATCAGGCCGGCGCTTATTATGAGAAGGCGGTCCAGGACGATCCGGGCCTGAAACCGGCGGCCGATGCATTAAAGGAGCTTCGCCGCCTGGGCCTATACGGCGCGCCCCAAAAGCCGCCACGCGCGCTGCTTCGATCCGTGCGCAAGCGGACGTCGCTTAGCAACAGCCTGAGTCAGCCCAATGTGCTCAAACGTGTCAGAACGCCAGCGGATGTGGAACAGCGCCAAAACCGCATTGATAATTTGGATAATGACCTGGATGGGTTCACGCCTGCCCAAGGTGATTGCGATGATTTCAACTCGAACGTATTTCCGGGGCAGCAGGAAAACTGTTATGACGGCATTGATAATGACTGCGACGGTTTGACAGACACCGAAGATATGGAATGCTGGTAAATTCCCTGGCGTCATCTGAAATTTTGCCACGAATTCTCATACGGAGCATACCCAACCGGAAAAAAATAATCTATGTTGAAAGGACGGTTTTTATGAAATCCTATCGGTGGATTCTGCTGATGGCTTTGTTTCTTTGTGCTACAAGCATGGCCTATTCCATGGACATCAGCGTGCAGACCGGCCTGAGCACCAACTGGTGGGACAGTGACAGCGACGACCGGGGCAACCAGACCTATATGCCGGTGACCATCGACGGCGTCCACGAGGATTTTTCCATGCAGGTGCTCAGCGCCTTTGTCACCACCCGCACTGATCCGTCGGATGCCTCCAAAGACTCTCTTACCACGGCGGTGGATACCAAGCTCAACTTCTCGTATGCGGTCGTGGAGCGGTTTCCCGTGGATGTTCTCTTCGGCCTGGATTTCAACCTGCCCACGGGCAAGACCGACCTGGACAGCGAGGAGCGAAGCCTGCTGCTGGATCCTGATCTGGTGGACATTTCCCGCTACGGGGAGGGCTTCAACGTGAATCCCACCCTCACCATGGCCAGGCAGGAAGAACGCTGGGGCGTCGGTGTGGGTGTCGGATACCTGTGGCGGGGGGAGTATGATTTCAGCGACACCGCCCAAAATTACGATCCTGGAGACATTTTCAACATCACGGCCGAGGGCTTTTACGCCTTTACCGACGTCTGGCTGGGACGGATTTTCGGAGAAATGGCCTTTTACGGCACCGATGAGATGGAGAGTCAGGAGTACTATCAGGAGGGCGACTTCTTTCTGGCCGGCATCGGCGTGGACTACTTCAAGGATAAATGGGAAGCCTCGCTCAGCGGTCAGGGAATTTTCCGGGGCAAGTGCCAATTCCAGGCGGACAACCTGCAACTGGCCACCGAAGACCGGGCCGGATACGGCGACGAATTCCTGGCGGATCTGACGGTACGATTTGCGTTGTCTCCAGAAAACGCCCTCAGTTCGCGCCTGTACTACCTGATGGTGCTGAAAAACGGTTACGAAGAGGACGATCCCTCTTTTATCGATGAAAAGCAGAAGGTCTCTCTCAAGGTTTCTCTCCATCATCAATTCTCGGAGGATTTTTCCGGACGCATCGGTTTGGAAGGCTACCTGCTGGACGAAGGACGCAACTGGTACCATGACGAGGATCGCGAATATCGCGGCATGATCATGGATATCGCGGTGAGCAAAGCCTTTTAACCCGCGGTCGATGCGTCTTCTGGTCTGCCCGCCCGAAAGAGGGGCTCAAGTATGCAAGCGACTTCCCTGTCGAACCGGCAAAGGGAGCGGTTCCATATCCCTTTGATCCCGAAAACCTGCACAGGAGGGCGACCATGCGCTCGGAAGGCGTCTTTTTAGAAAGAAGAGGATCGTTGGCCGTGCTGGTTCTCCGGCGGCTTGGACGGCTGAATTCCTGCAACCGGGAGATGTTCGTCCAGCTGGAAGTCGCCGCCCGTGAACTGGCCGAAGGACCCTTGCCCCGGGCCGTGATCGTCACCGGGGAGGGCTCGGATGCGTTCTGTGCCGGATTCGACGTCAACCCGGACAACCCCATGGTGGCACAGATGGCCCAGGCCCTGGAAAAGGGGAATCACCAGCCCATCGAAGACGCCATTGCCGCGATAAGAAAGGTGGTGGATCGGCTGGTGGCCGTGCCGGTGCCCATCATTGCCGCCGTCAACGGCAAGGCCTTTGGCGGAGGGGCCGAGTTGGCCGTACGCTGCGACTTGCGGGTCATGGATCCTGCCGCAGAGATTTGCTTTTCCGAGGTCCGGTTGGGATTGATGCCGGACTGGGGCGGCGGGGCCACGCTGACCCATTTGATCGGATCGGCTGCCGCGGCCGATCTGATCCTGACCGCTCGACGGGTCGGCGCCCATGAAGCCCTGCAATTGGGGTTGGTGAATCGCGTCAGCGCGCCCGGAAAGGCTGTCGACGAGGCCGTCGAATTGGCGGAGGCGATCATGGCCAACGGGCCGCGGGCCGTGCAAAGCGCCCTGAAGGTGATTCGGGCCGGTCGCAATCTCTCCCTGGATGCGACCTTGGACCTCGAGCGAACGACGGCGGTGGATTTGATTGCCTCTGGCGAATGCCTGCACGGGATCGGCGCGTTTTTAAACGGAAAAGAGCCGGACTTTCCGGACCTGCCGTCTGAATAGCTCCCTCATTGACGCTGCAGCAAGTCCCGTGCGGCTTCGGCGGCCACCTGCATCATCCGTGGCAAATCCCCGGTGGGCGCCGTTTTCTGGGCGGTTTGGATCACCTTGCCCGTTTCCACCTCCACTATGCGCAAATCCACGCGCATTTGGGAGGCAGCCGCCTGGTAGGCGCCAAAGAGCATCAGCCGTGCCCCCACGATTCGCCCGATTCGCAGGCCGGTGGACTCCGCGGCCAATTCGCTGGAACCCAGGCTGAGTTCCTGTAAAACGGCCAGCAGCCTTTCCCGTTCCACCAGCGCATAGTCGCCCTCGGCTTCCACGGCTTCCATAACCGCGGCGGTCATCAGTTCCGCCGCCTCCGGCCGGCCGCTTCCCGGAAGGCTGAGATCCTCGAGGGGCCAAACCGCCAGTGCCGGCGGGCCGGACGGTACCGGGGCCGGCTGGCCGGCGCAACCGGCCATGACGAGGATCAGGCATAAAGCCAGGCCTCCATAAGTGGCCCATGGGCCGTAGCGCTTACATTTCCGCTGCGTTTTCCTTGACTTTGTCATCGGTTTTCAGGTCCCGTTCCTTTTTCACGATGCGGGCATGGCACAGATCGGTTTCCACGCGGGTCACTTCCAACTGGGCGACGACCTTGGGCAGGCCCTTGAGCTTACGGCCCTTGTAAACGATGGGTTCGGCCTCTTCGATCACATCCATGCGGGTGCCTTCGACCATGCCCTGGGCCGCCCCCAGATTGATCAGCACCTGTTCGCCAGACACCTGAACCACGAATCCCTGCAAGGGATAGTCGGCCATGATCGCCGATAGAATTTCGCGGTTCAAACGGTGCAATTGCTTGTCCCAGCCGGACTCGGGACCCAATTGCCGGGTGAGGGTTTTGGCGATGGCCGAGGTTTCGGTATCGACCAGACGCAGGTTCACCAGCGTATCGGCCGGCATGGTGAACAGGGTACCGGTGCCCATGATCCGGGCCGCCATGACCCTGCCCAGGCGCAGGGCGGTTTCCGGCTGCGCCAGGTCCGAGGAGCCCAGGTTGAGTTCCGAAAGAAGCCGGTCGAGCACCACCCGGTCCACCACCTTCACCCTTCCCGAGGCGTTGAGGCGATCCGCCAGTTGGGCGGTCAGGATGGTCGAAAGACCGTCCCGGTCGGAAAGCCCGCCTTTTTCCTGAAAATCGACAAAGGCGAAGACCAGGGGGCGCGAGGTCCACTCATCCGGATTGGCAGGCGGGTTTTTCTTTTGTTCGCGGTAGCGTTCGGCCAGATCCTTGACCAGGGTATCGATCTGTTTGCGCCGATCGGCATCCTTCTGGAGTTCGACCATCTCCTGGGCCTTGCGGGCCAGCAGGGCGGCAACGCTGTCCGTGGTGCTGACATCCGAGGCCTTGCGATAGGCGGCCAGGGCCTGGTCCCATTTGCCCTCCCGCTGGTAGGACATCCCTTTGTTGGAGGTGGCCTCCACAAAATAGGGATCCACGGCTACGGCCTGATCGTACAATTCGCGGGCTTTTTCCTGTTTGCCAATGCTGGCGTAGAACCGGCCGTATTTGTTCAGGGCCACGGCCTTCTGGTGAGGGGAAGAGCCTGGTTTGGCAGCGGCTTCTTTATATTCCGCCGCCGCCGCTTCTTTCTTATTCTGCCGGTAGAGCACATTGGCCTTCACCAGGTGGGCGAACCCCCGTTTGGGGGCTTTGCGGGTCACCTGGTCGGCCAGGGCCACGGCTTTTTCATCCTCGCCCTTTTCGGCATACACGGCACTGAGCCCCTCCTTGCCCAGTACTTCTCCGTTGCCGGGGCTAGCAGCGACGTCCTGGAAGATGGTCTCGGCCGCTTTCAGGTTACCCGACTTCATTTCGGCATACCCTTTGACTGTTTTGGCTTCGACGTTGTCCGGGTTCTTGGCGATGACCGCCTCGCTGATGGCTTTTGCCATCTGTTGGTTTTTCTGGCTCAAGGTCCGTTCGGCCAGCCGGACCAGCAGGATTTCCGTGGTTTTCCCGCCGCCTTGGAACACGTCCAGAATCTTGCGGTCCGGTCCCATGACGCAAATGGTGGGCAAAATGACTTTGGCGTTGTAGCTGGCGCTTACGGCACCGGGATCGAGCAGTACGGGAAATGCCGGGGCCGCCTGTTTAACATAGCGGGCCACCGCATCGACGGGGCTCATGGTAACGGCCCACACTGCCAGGTTGTCGTCGGGAAAGCGTTTTTTCAGGCTGTCCAGATAGGCCAGCCCCTCCTGGCTTGGGCGCGATGCCGCATCGAAGAAATAGAGTACTGCCATCTGATGATTTTTCAGTGCAGACAGCACATAAGCGGTCCCCTTGGCGTCCTTGAGCGTAAAGTCGGGACCCGCCTGTCCGACGGAAGGCTGGGCACCGACCGTTAGGGTCGTAGACAAGAACAAAATGATGGCCAGTCCGATCATCCGAAAAACGATGGTGCGCTGCTGCATTTTTCCCTCCTGATCTTTTTTACGAGCCGATCAATTTCTGGAGTTCAGTAAGAACGCGTAGACGGTTTCCAGCGGTATCAGGAAACCGACAGTCGACGTGCCCCGGTAGCGGCCTTTCACGACAGCCACCAATCGGCCGCGGGCGTCAAACACCGGGCTGCCGCTGCTCCCGGGAAATATATCCATATTCACCTGCCAGTACGGTTGGTCCGCTACCCGCCGAGGCGGCCCGTTGACGGTTCCGGAGCTCAACGTGCCTCGCAGGTTGTTGGGGCAGCCGATGGAAAAAACGATTTCGCCCATCCCCAAAAGGTTTCTCCCGTTGGACAGCGGTACGAACCCCCAGTCTCCGGGCAGACATTCAACCAGGGCAAGATCCCGGCGCAGGTCCAGCCGGGTCACCTCGCCGGGTGCGCTGGTTCCATCATTGAACGTCAGCGTAACCCGCTGGTGACCGGTCAGATCGTGGGCCGTGCACAATACCAGACCCGCCGGATCGACGATGAATCCGGAACATTGGATGCCGCTCTTCTCGGATCGCGCCCGAATGCAGACCGCTGCCTCCATGTGGTCCAGGACCGCCGTGGGAACCGTCCGGGGGAGATTGGCGGCAACCGGCGGCAAACCGGGTGCGGCTGACAGCAGGTACCCGTCGACATACTCCCTCAGTTGCCGGCAGGTCGATCCAACGTCGGTGGCGTTGACGTGGACCACCGTGGCTACGGCGGCCAGGGCTGATCGGGGCCTGACGGTAATCTCCCAGTTATCACGGGCATTCCAGGCTTTCAAATGAACGACCCCGGGGCGTGGGGTATCTTTGTGGATGGTATATCCCCGGTTGCCGAACCACCCGGCGATCACCTCGACCACCTCGCTTGCAGGGGCTGCGAACGGACGCTCCATATCCGGGCAGACGGCACCCCCTGCGGCAAGGCCCGTCCCGGATGCCAACAATGCCAGATGAAAAACGAGAATCACGCGGATCATGGCCCGTCCGTAGCGGTTAGGGTTGCATTTCCAGTAGCGGCAAACATTCCCAATGTTTACCCGTAATCGACCCGCAGATCAAACGAAAAAGCGTTTGTTCAAGAGGATTTGACTTTCCGGTTGCCTTTGGCTATCTGAAAAGGGGGAATCCGGCGGCCAGTTCCCGGATGCGGTCTTCTTGGGCCGGCGGTGCCTTTTGCCCTTCGGAAGCGACCATCGATCCATACCCATTGAATTTCATGAAAATAAAAACCGGCACCCGGCCCCGATCAGGCTGGCAGCCGGGAAAGGCGATTATGCGCGGTTTCGACAGGCACGATTTTCGGTTATGGCGCCATTTATGTATCTTTTTCGTGGTGGCCGGTCTTGCGGCAGCCGGATTGTTGCAGCCCTGTCGCAGCGGGGCCGCAACCGGCGAAGCGCTGGTGGACGTGGTGCTTGTCATCGACAACTCCGGCAGCATGCGCAAAAACGACCCTCAATTTCTGACGCCCAAGACCGTCAGTGAATTCCTGGATCGGCTGCCGGATACCACCCGGGTAGGCATGGTCCTTTTCGATCAGCGGGCCCGTTTGCTGCAACCCCTGACACAACTCTCCGACCCGGAAGCCAGAACGCAGCTTTCTTCCAGCCTGAAAAAGGTCGACTATCGGGGTAAATTCACGGACAGTGCCGCCGGTATCGAGCGGGCCGCCTACGAACTTAAAAACGACGGCCGAAAACAAGCCCGAAAAAGCATCATTTTTTTGACCGACGGTATCGTGGATACCGGAGACCGCCAAAATGACGCGGAACTGACCCAGTGGCTGAAAACGGACCTGACGGCTGAATGCAACACCGCCGGGATTCGTATTTTGGGAATCGCCTTTACCGAAAATGCCGATTTTCCGCTGATTCAGGCCCTGGCTTCACGTACCGGCGGCGCCTATTACCGGGCCACCCACCCCGAAGATATCGCCGACGTGCTGGACCGGATTCAGGCTTTGTTGCCGCCCGAACCGCCCGCTTTGCCGGTCGAACCCGCAATGCCCCAAGTAACGACCGCACCTTCGGCGGCGTCGCCGTCATCGACAGAAAAGCCACCCGCCGAATCGTCCACCCATTCCGATAAGGAAACCAACGGCTCCCGCAGTTTCTGGAAATTTTACCTGCCGTTGATTTTGATCATTTTTGTACTGATGGGGTTGGTGGCGATGCTGGTGTTCAAGCTGTTCAGCCTGCCTTCCTGGTTGGGGGGCCGCAAAAACGGTCCCGCGCCTTTGCCCGGCATGCGGGTCCTGCCGCCTCCGGAGTGGGAATTGCAGGATTTGACCAACATCGGCGGCCTCCACCGGTTCGACAAATCGCGGGTCACCGTGGGGCGGGACGAAGAGAACGACCTGACCCTTGCGACACCCACGGTTTCCAATCTGCACGCCACCATCGAATACCGCGAGGGGGCCTTTTTTTTGGAAGACCAGCGCAGCACCAACGGCACCCGGCTCAATGACCACCAGATGGTGGCCAACCGGCCGGTGCGCTTGAAAAGCGGAGACCGGGTCGGTTTTGCCAACCTGGTTTTCAAATTCGTGCGCCTGGACCAGATTGTCAGCGGAGATACGGTGATGCTGGAGATCACCCCCTTTGACGTCTCCATGGACGTATCGCCAGAGCCCCGCCTCGGTGAGATCGATTTGGAAAAGATGCTGCAAGGCTGCCTGGAACGGCACTTGGAACAGATCCGGAAGTTGGGGAAGAAATACGACGAATTCGTTTACGCATTCTTTTCAGAGAAAATGTCTGATGCCATTGCCGTGCAGGCCCGTGAGAGTATGGATCGGACGCTTCTGGACAAAAGTCAGCATTGTTCTCCCCTGATCAAGGGCAATGCCTTTTATGTGATCTGCACTCTCCCGGTGAGCGCCTCCGATGCCGTTGAATGGTTCGGGAGCGAGTACGGTGGGTTCACCCAGTTCATCTTCAAGTGGATCAAGTCCGACGGGTACGACGTGACGTCCTGCGACCAGTTCTGCATCATCACCTTTGGCATGGAAGATCAGCCCTGGGTCAGCATGACGGTGGTACCCACCCATGACGATCCGGATCCGGTCGAGATCATGTCCGTCAATTTCCTTTCGGATGCGGAGAAAGAGGAACTGGGGCTGGAGTTTGACGATCATGGGCGAGTGCTGTAGGCCGATGATGCCCGATGGAAGCATCGATTCTAAAATATGTTGTAATGTCAATAGGAAAGGGTCGTGTGCACGGCATTGTGGCCCTTGTTGACCGGCCATTTGGCTGTTGACCCTACCTGTGGCGATTGTTATGGATAACCAGTGCCTGTTTCTGGATGGGCACTGAACAGCGATCTGGTTTGATCTGTCGCTGCCAAAAAACCCAGGAACGGTCGCCGGATTATGGAAGACACCGATCAAGCTCCTTTTGTGCTGCAAAATGCTCCCGCCAAACCGGATGCCACCGGAAACGGTTTCCCGGATCGCTACGCGATCAAGGGAACCGGAACGGATCGGTTTCTGACCTGCCTGGAAGCCCCCAATATTCAGGTTGTCGTGAAATCCAGCCTGACGGTCACAGCCTCGGCCGCACGCAAAGCGCCGGCAGGAACCATTTACCTGGACGGTGTTGCCCAGGCCGCCCCGTTTCTGGATCACGAAAAGAAGGTCTACAATCTGGATCACCACGAAGGCTGCGTGCGTACCTTTACCCTGGCCACCTGCGAGCAGGCCTTGATCATGTGCGTCAAGGGCCTGGATCTGCAGGAACGGGAATGGAAAATATACGCCAACGAGCCCGATCTGGATGCCATTTTATCCATCTGGATCATTCTTAATTACAAACGAATCAACAACCGCGAAGCCATCAACCGGAGATCGCTGTTCGCGCTGGTGCGGCTGGAAGGGATCATCGATTCTCTGGGCCTCGAGATGCGCGAGCTCAGCGGTTTTCCGGAGGATCTGCTCCAGAAGCTGATGCGGGTCATCGATCGGTTGCGGGCCGAAGAACTGGAATTGAAAAAAGCCGGCGAGTGGGCCGGAACCGATTTTCTCGACTATACCCTCGGCGTACTGCGCAAATTGGACCAATTCCTCATCAAGCAGGGCGAACTGGACGATTTTAAGGGCATCGAGGAACTGGCCCGCATCGAACTGACCAACAATCGTATCGCCGTGGTGGTGGAATCGGATCTGGGCATTTACGAACTGGAGCCCCATCTGGCTAAACTTTACGGCAACCGGCTGGGCTGGGTGGCCCTGCGACGGGGAGAAAAGGATTACACCCTCAGGCAGATGGACCTGTTCATGCCGGTGAACCTGGAGGATGTCTATCAACGGCTGAATTTTATGGATCCGGCGGTCAAAGGGCGCCTGAACGTCAACCGCTGGGGCGGTTCCGGCGACATCGGGGGGTCGCCCAGAAGCAGCGGAACCAAGCTTACGCCTACGGAGATCGTTTCCGCCTGCCGTGATGTGATCGACAAACGCAGCGACATCCGGCATGTGAAACGGTTTCTGACCAGTGCGGTCCTTGCCGCGCTGATCCTGGTCGCCGCCATCGCCACCGCTCAAAACTGGCAGCCGACACACTGGCTGGATCGCGAAGGGTTGGCCGAGTGGAGCCAGCATCCACTGTTCGGCTATTATCTGGCGTTGCTGGTTTTAACGGTCATTATACTCGGGATCACGGCCAGCCGCCGGCCCTGGCAGTTCGGCATCATCCCGCCCACCGGAAAAGACTGGCTGCGCCTGTTGCCCTTTGCCGTCGCCTGCGGTCTTTCCGACCTTTTGCCAGTCCCCGGAAAAGCCCTCTTTGCTGCCGACCCGGTGGTGGCCTGGACCATCGCCCTGGTTTTGATTCCGCTCGCTATAGAACTGTTTTTCCGGAGCCTGGTGCATGGCATGATGGCCCAGTTGGCAACCATTCAGGATTGTGAAAGCCGCTGGTTCTTTTCCGGCCCGACCATTGGGTCTTCTCTGTTGTATACCGCTGCCGTCAGCGTTCAGATGGCCATGATGCCCGTCGATCCCGCATCTCCGCGGACCCTTGTTTTCATGATCCAATTTGCAGCGATGGCTGCGATTTTCGGCCTTTTTGCCGGAATGATCCGGGAGCGGTCCCACAGCATCCTGCCGGCCTGGTTCTTTCACGCCGCCGCGGTGGCCACCCTGATTCTCACCTATGGCCCGGCATGACCCGATGAAGCTGAAGAGAAATCCCGTCAATATTGCCGGGAACAACGGAACCATCCGCATCCTACGAAACGCCCATGGAATCCCGGAAATCTCTGCCCAAACGGTGCCGGACCTGATGCGTGGACTGGGCTGGGTGCATGCCAACGACCGCCAGTTGCAGACCCTGTTGACGAAAATTCTCCTTCAAGGCCGCGCCGCGGAACTGCTCAAGGGCGATGACGACCTGATCGAAATCGACACCTATATGCGCAGGATGAATTTCCTTCCCGATGCGCAGCAGCAGATCGATGCCCTGGCGCCCGAGACCCGTAGCGCCATGGAGGCATATGTCGACGGGTTCAACCAATGGATGGCGGCCAACGGGCCGGTGTTCGAGTTCAAGCTGCTGGGCTACCGGCGGCCGGAGCCCTATGCCGTTGCCGACTGCCTGAGGCTGGGAAAGGTTTTCGGCTTTCTGGGACTGGCCGACGTTCAGGCCGAAATGGAGAAGTTTCTCGTCCAGGCGATCCAAAATGGGGTGGCCGAACCGCGGCTGCGGGAACTGTTTCCCTACCTGACCGATGATATCGATACCGAACTGCTGAAGCAGGTGCGGATGGCGCAGCCCCTGGTGCCCGAGGCCGTGGCCTGGCGCAACTGTCTGCCGCGGTTTAACGCCTCCAACAACTGGGTCGTGGCCGGGCGCCTTTCCCGCTCCGGTTTTCCCATTTTGTGTGGCGATCCCCACCTAGAAGTCAACCGCCTGCCCAATGTATGGCAGGAGATCGTCATGCGGTTGCCCGGCAACACCTTGCTGGGCGTAAGCATTCCCGGGGTCCCCGGCCTGATCATCGGCCGTAGCAGCCATTTGGCCTGGAGCGCCACCTATTCTTACATGGATATGCTCGATTACCGCATCGAGCGCTGCCGAAAGGGCGAGTACTATCGCCGGGACGGCTGGAAGCCTTTTTCGCTTCGCGAGGAGACGATCAAAGTCAAGAACCGGCCCGATCTTACGATTCAGGTGTACGAGAACGACAACGGATTGCTGGAGGGCGACCCCAACAGAAACGGGCACTACCTGGCGCTTCAGTGGTCCGGTGCCCGCGGATGCGGGGCCAGGGATTTCGACACCATCATCCGGATGATCGACGCCCCGGATGTAGACGCGGCCATGGGACTGTTCCGCCGGGTGGAAGCCGTGGCCATGAACTGGGTGTTTGCCGATGTCCGGGGAAATATCGGCTATCAGATGAGCGGTCGCCATTTCAAACGGCCGCAAGGGGTCAGCGGTCTCCTGCCCCTGCCGGCCTGGGAGGAGAAATACGATTCGTCGGGATTCAACGCCCCGGACGATCTACCCTGCGTGTTCAACCCGTCCGAAGGCATCATCGCCACGGCCAACCAGGATCTCAACTACTTGGGCCGTTCCAATCCCATCAACCTGTGCATGGGGAGCTACCGGGCCGACCGGGTGGTTCAATTGCTGGAGAGCCATAGCGAAATCGACGCGGCGTTCATGAAGGACATGCACTATGATCTTTATTCGCTGCAGGCCGAGCGGCTGATGAAAATCATAACCCCGCTGCTGCCGGATACGCAAAACGGCAGCATTCTCAAGGCTTGGGATTTGCGCTATCCGGCGGACTCGAAGGGCGCCATGCTCTTCGAATCGGTCTACCGGTCCATCATCGACGTAGTGTTCGGCGACCATGGATTCGGTCGGGACGTGGTCGGGCATATTTTCTCGGAAACCAGCCTGTTCAACGACTATTACGCCAACTTCGATCGCATCCTCGAAAAGCCTTCTTCCACCTGGTTCGATGGCCGACGGCGCGAAGACCTGCTTCGGCAGGGAATATTAGAGGGGTTGGACGTCAAGCCCAAAGGCTATGGCCAAACCCGGTCCGTGGTCCTTTCCCATCTGCTTTTTGGAGGCCAGTTGCCCCGATTCCTCGGGTTCGACCGCGGTCCCGTGGTGCTGCCCGGCTGTCGGGCGACGATTCCCCAGGGGCAGATTTTCAAGCATGCCGGCCGGTTGACCACCTTCAGCCCCGGTTACCGAGTGATCGCCGATATGGCAACGGACCAGATCCATACCAACCTGCTCGGCGGCCCCTCGGACCGGCGTTTCTCCCGATGGTATCTCAGCGACCTGAAGAACTGGTACGAGGGGAATTACAAGGTCCTGCAATGAGCAGTGCCACCCGGAACCCGATTCTTATCGGAATGCCGGCCGCGGGTAAAAGCACGGTCGGTGTGTTGCTGGCCAAACAGCTGGGTGTTTCATTCGTGGACACGGATATTCTCATCCAGACGGGCCAGGGCTGCCTTTTACAGGAGATCATTGCCGAACACGGCGTCGCGGGGTTTCGTACCATCGAGGAAAACGTTTTGCTGCAGGTGCCCGCCGATTGCGGGGTGGTGGCCACCGGCGGCAGCGCCGTTTACAGCCGGAAAGCGATGTTTCACCTCAAATCCCTGGGGCCGTTGGTCTATCTTAGTATCGGGCTGGCGGCCCTGAAAGAGCGGTTGGGCAGCCTGGACGAACGCGGGGTGCTGCGAACACCTGGCCAGACGATCGACAGGCTGTATGCAGAGCGAAGTCCGCTGTACGAGAAATACGCCGACATCACCGTCTCCACCACCAACGTTACGCCGGATCGGGTGGTTACGACGGTCTTGCGGCAGCTGTAGTCGCATTCTGAAATGATGCGTTAAGCATTCAATATTCAATGCCAGGGGCTGGGCCAGGAGTTTGCCAAAGAGGTAGAAGACACCATCGAACGGATCAAACAAGATCCAGAAGCTTGGTGTATATGGAAAATCTATTTGTAGACTGTTATTATTTCGTCATTACAGGAAATGATCTTGCCACCCTTTGCCTTGTCCAACATTTGAATCATTTTTTTAAATTCACCCACAACTTGTTGATGTTCACGCTTACCAAGGATAATTCGAGTAGCACCGCCGGGAGCTTTTTCTTCACGACCAAACCTGTGGATTACAGTGAGTGCAAAATCTGAAAAGCCCACTCTGTTGCATTCGGATTTCTGCGTACTTAGTTATTTTCATTTTCATGGCCCTCTTTTGTGAAATCTTGTTTGTTCTTTTCTATCTTCTCCTTATACCTATCGATCAGAGCTTGAATCTCCCACTTTGACAAACTTTCAAGAAACCGATTTGCCTTCTCATCTCGATCGGTTTTTCTATATGATTGGTATTGTTCATATGCACGGGTTTGTGATTCTGAAAGCATACCGTTTGCTAAAAATTCTGTGGCATCGCCAACCATCAGGTCAGAAAACAGCTCAAATTCGAGGACTTTTGTCTTGCAGTTGGGTGTAATGGCCAAAAAATGGTCCTCGTCAACATCTTCGATGTAAATAAAGTTAACTTTTGACAGTTTGTTCATACAAATTTCCATAATTCCCCCTATCCCTGTTGGTTGAAATCATCACCGTCTATAGGAACTCCCTGTTTAGTTCAGGCTCAATGGCCATGAGGAGGTTAGCTTGTTTCGCGGTAATCTATGAGGAAGTCGACGACGAACCTGTCTATGCCTCTTTGCTGGTAACGGGTTTTTGCGTGTTTGGTGGTTGTGGTCATGGCTTATTCCTTGCCGTCGTCGGTCGTAATTATCCTTACTTTGTGGTTACAAAGAAGACCCATCCATTCTACATATTGTTCTTCGAATGTATCCGACATTTTTTGGAGCAGTGACTTGACTCTATCGTAGATTTCGGGTTCATCGCCGAGAATTTTGTCAATTGCTTTTTCAATGTCGTCACCTTCATTGGTGACCCCCCTGAGGTACAACATGACGCTGTATGGTAGGGATTGGCTTTCCAGTTCGCCTTCGATAGCTTCTTTTGCGGTAACTTCCTTGCTGTTTAGTAACACTAATAGGTAGTCGAGCGTTTCGTTGTCGGCGACTCGGTGGAGGTATTGGAACAGGTTGATGTATTGAGGGGAAATTTCTTTTCTTTAATCTCCATTTTCATTAGGGGCGGTCGGGCGGGCACAGATAGAAGGCCCCACATGGAGCACGATCTTTTCGTCAATGGGGCGTTTGGAGACGAACTGAACTTCTAATTTTGAAGCAAGATTGCCAAAGTCAATATATTGGTTTCCATATGGCCCATAAGGTAGCTATAAGGTCTATATGTGGTCAAAATATGTGTTGACAAGTCGATGGTTTCCCATTACCCGTGGTTCGTATAAAAAGCGCTAACGACTTTTATGGTCTATGTACGAGCCAGAGGTAGAGAAATGCCAAAATCAATCACACGCACATACTCACGCTATAGCCGCGATGCGGCTGCCCTGCTCGGCGTTTTGATCCGAGAAGCGCGTACCGAACGCAAACTCACCGCCCAGGAATTGGCCGACCGCGCCGGTATTTCCAGAGGGATGCTGCAGCGGATCGAAAAAGGTAACCTGAAATGCGAAATCGGAGCCGTGTTCGAAGTGGCAACCATTGTCGGCGTCAAGTTGTTCGATGCCGATGAAAGCACACTGAAGAAATACCTGCATCAAAACAAGGAAAAGCTGCAGCTTTTACCTAAGTCTGTTCGCAAAAAAACCAAAGTGGTGCACGATGACTTCTAGAGCGGAAAAAGAAGCCTTTGTCTGGATATGGCTGCCTGGCGAAACCGAGCCTGTCGTGGCCGGACGGCTTGAAGCCGACAAAAGCAACATCCTGTTCAACTACGGCAAGAGCTACCTGGAGCGTATCGGTGACAGCAACCCCGCCATCGCAATTTACGAACCTGAATTGCCGCTAAAGGCCGGATTGCTGCCCTTGCCAGAAGGCTTGACCATGCCCGGCAGTATCCGGGATGCCGCGCCCGATTCATGGGGGCGGCGTGTGATTATCAACAAAACGTTGGGACGTAAGGGCGCAGGCACGGATACCGCCCAACTGGATGAACTGACCTATCTGTTGAAGTCCGGGTCGGACCGGATCGGTGCGCTCGATTTCCAGCGCTCTCCCACGGATTATGTGCCGCGCATTGCCGATAATGTCCGTTTGGCGGAGTTGCTTGAATCCGCGGAGCGGGTCGAAAAAGGCGTGCCACTCACGCCGGAACTGGATCAGGCGTTGTTCCACGGCAGTTCCATCGGCGGCGCTCGCCCCAAAGCCCTGATTCAAGACCAAGCAAAAAAATACGTAGCCAAGTTCTCATCCAGCTCCGATCTGTACAGCGTCGTCAAAGCTGAATTCATCGCCATGCGATTGGCTGAATTGGCCGGGCTGGATGTTGCGCCGGTAAAGCTGGCCCAGGTGGCAAACAAGGATGTGCTTTTGATCGAACGTTTTGACCGCGTTCCAAAAGATGGCAAGTGGGCAAGAAGGGCCATGGTCTCCGCGCTGACCCTGCTTCGTCTGGATGAGATGATGGCCCGGTATGCCAGCTATGAAACGCTGGCCGAAATCATCCGCCATCGTTTTAGCGACCCGAAAGCTACGCTGAAGGAGCTGTTCTGTCGACTCGTCTTCAATGTTCTGTGCGGCAATACTGACGATCATGCGCGCAACCATGCGGCGTTTTGGGACGGCAAGGTGCTGACCCTGACGCCTGCGTATGACATTTGCCCGCAAGGCCGCACAGGCAATGAGGCTTCACAGGCGATGCTCATCTCCGGCGACAACAACCTGAGTCAACTCAGAACGTGCCTTAAGACTGCGCACAATTTCCTGCTTTCCCAAGAAGAGGCACACGGGATATGCGACAACCTGACTAACACACTGGAACAGCATTGGGTGGCTGTCTGTGAAGAAGCCTGCTTGAATGAAGTGGATCGTAAGCTCCTTTGGCGAAAGCAGTTTCTAAACCCCTATTCCGTTGTGCAATAGGGGCACTGATTTTTCATTTGCCATTCGCAACCATTCAATTATCATTGTCATGTGGCTGCGCCAGGTATTTTCGGGGGTGCATGCCACTCGCGAATCGCCCCATTTCAATTCCGCCGCCTCCGGCAGCAATGGATTACAGGAGAACAAGATGCACATCGTTGTCGCACCTAATGCATTCAAGGGCAGCCTCAGCGCCGTTGAAGCGGCGGAGGCGATCAGAAGAGGCATTCTGGCCGCCAACCCTTGCTGCCGGGTTTCCTGCATACCCGTTGCCGACGGCGGAGACGGCCTCACCGAAGTGATGCTGCAGAGTATGGGCGGGCAGCGCATCGAAACGACGGTGACCGGCCCGCGGTTTGAGAAAGTGTCGGCACCTTTTTGCATGGTTCCCGGCAAACGTCTGGCCGTGGTGGAGATGGCCAGGGCTTCCGGCCTGGCGCTGCTGCCCGAATCACAGCGGGATCCCATGGAGACGACGACCTACGGCACCGGTGAACTGATTTTGTTTGCCATGGAGCACGGTGCCACGCAGATTATCGTTGGAATCGGCGGCAGCGCCACCTGCGACGGCGGTATCGGCATGGCCGCCGCCCTGGGATACCGCTTTCTCGATGGATCCGGTGCCGAGATCGGACCGGTCGGCGGGCAGTTGAATGCCGTTGCCGCCATCGATAAGAGCGGCGTCGATTCAAGGCTCGCCGGCATTCACGTGGCGGCGGCCTGCGATGTGACCAATCCGTTGACCGGACCCGAGGGCGCCGCCCGGGTATTCGGGCCCCAGAAAGGCGCCTCGGCGGACCAAATCTCCCGGCTGGATGCCGGTTTGGCCAATCTGGCCCGGGTGATCCGGCGGGATATGGGGATCGATATTCAAGAGCTTGCCGGGTCCGGGGCCGCCGGCGGTCTGGGCGGGGGGCTGCATGCCTTTCTGGGGGCAGAATTGAAGCCGGGTATCGATCTGGTCCTCGACGCGGTGGGGCTGGAAAGCGTTCTGGCCGGGGCGGACCTGGTGCTCACGGCCGAAGGGCAGATCGACGATCAGACCCGCTTCAACAAGGCCCCGGCCGGTGTGGCCCGCATGGCCAAAGCGGCCGGCGTTCCCTGTATCGCCATCTGCGGTGCGGTGGGAGAAGCGATTCACACCCTGCATGACATCGGCATCGATGCCGTCTTTTCCATCTGCCGCGGCCCGCTTTCGCTGGAAAAGGCCATGCAAAATGCTCCCGATCTTCTCGCCCGATCTTCCGAGCAGGTGGTCCGGGCGTTTATCGCTGGAAGAGAAGGGGCGATCGTTTAATACTCGTAGAAAAGCCGCTGGATTTCTTGCAAGCTGCGTTTTTTCAACAGGGCCAGCATCAGCAGTATCCTGGCCTTGGCCGGATTGAGTTCGTCCGAAGCGATGAATCCCAACCGGTCGTCGTCGATCTCCACGTTGCGGCCCACTTTGCCGGTGGGTACGCGGGAGCTGCGGACAATCCGGCCCCCCCCGGCAGCGGCCCGGGCTGCCCGCTCGATGGTGGCCGCATTCATGTTGCCGTTTCCGTCGCCGGCAATCACTAGTCCCCTGGCGCCGCGATCCACGGAAGCGTCGATGAGATCGGGGGGCATGTCCGCGCAGGCATAGACGATATCCACACGGGGCAGCGCGCTTACGCCTTCGAGACTGAATTCGCTGTTGAAGGTGTGCTTGCGAAAAGGCCGGCGGAAATACTCGCTGCGGCCGTAATTGACCGTTCCGATCAGACCGTTGATGGGAGAAATAAAGGTTTCCACCGAAGTGGTGTTGGTTTTGGTCAGTGAATGGGCGCCATGGATGCGGTCGTTCATGACCACCAGAACGCCGGATTCGACGGCCCGGGGGTCTGCGGCCACGGCCACGGCATTGTAAATGTTCAAGGGCCCGTCGGCGCTGATGGCTGTGGCGGGGCGCATGGCGCCGGTTATGACCACCGGTTTTGGGTTGGCCACAGTCAGGTTGAGGAAGTAGGCTGTCTCCTCCATGGTGTCCGTGCCGTGGGTAACCACCACACCGTGGACGTCCTTGGCGGCCAGCAGATCGCTGATCCGGTTGGCCAGGGCGATCATTATGGCGAAGGTGATATCCTGGGAGCCCACGTTGGCCAGTTGCTCTCCGCGCACATGAGCGATTTCCTGGATTTGCGGCACCGCGGCGATCATGGCATCGACGGTTACCCGTCCCGAGGTGTAGTCCGCGCGGGTCGCGGATTCGGCCGCCCCGGCAATGGTGCCGCCCGTGGCCAGAACAACCACCTGTTCCTTTTTTCTTGAATTTTTGTGATTGGTTTGCATGCGTGACTCCCCGTGCCAAGTTGATGTGTCTTCTTGCCGTCACAGTATAGGGCATTGACGACAAACCTCAAGGCAAATGCACTGTCGGGCTTGTTTTCGGGCGAAATGCATGCCGTAGCGATCAGGCGCTGGCCGAGTTGCGCGCCGCGATCTTGCCTTTGACAAGATTCCTTGCCATCTGTTATAGATCATTGAAAAAAAAGCTGCAGGGGCGGTCAGGTGCTCCGCCCACCATTGAACCGGCAGTCGGGGTCTTAAGGCCGGGCATTTTTTCAGGCGCCCGGTTATCGATTGGTTACTTTCATTAACGTAAAGGGACCAGATAACGCATGGGTGAAACGCTGATCGATGAATATTTGACCGGCGACAGCGAAGCGGTCCGCGACCTCGCCAAAAACGAAGCCGTGCTGGTCGGATTTCTGACGCTGGTAAAAGGTATCGATGACCTGCCGGACATGGAGAACCGGTTTTACCAGAAGCCGCGCAGCCTTTACCAGGTCACCGCTTCCGGCTATGCCATCGACGATTTGATGGAAAAGCTGTCCGAGTTTTTCGGCGCGGCGGCCAAATCCCCCGGTGATACCCTCCCCGCTGGCCTTCGTTTTCTTCCAACCGTTAAATTGTTGGGAGGGATTCGCAAGGACCAAGTACTCTTTCTCAAAGAATTGAAAACCGGCACCTTTTACGGAGCCCTGTGGCCCTGGCAACGTGATCCGGATAAGATCGAAGTGTTGCTGGGCTTTTGCTCTCCGAACATGGCCGATGAAGATGTCCGGAATCTGGAAACGCTGGTCCGTAAATTTTTAAGCAAGAAAAAGATCGAGACCGTTGCCGATGTCGGCGGCCAGATTCATGGCATCAGTTTGCCCTCATTTCTCCAGATGTCGGAGATGGAGGGCGCCACCTATACCCTCAAAGTGACCAGCGGCAGCCTCACCGGCCATCTCTATCTATCGGACGGCAGCCTCATTGCGGCAACGTACGGCGATTATTCCGGCAACGAGGCGGCTTACCGAATTATCGGCTGGGATAACGCCGCCATCCAGATCCAGGCCGCCGAGCCTGACCGAAAGCGAGAAATTCACGACCCCCTCATGCATGTAATGATGGAGAGTCTGAAGATCAAGGACGAAACCGGCGCCGAATCCGAACCCCCTTCGGAACCGGAACCGGAAATTGAACTTGAGATGGACATGGAGCCGGAGATAGAAGCGGAACCGGAACTGGAGATTGAACCAGAACCGGAAGCAGCAGCCGAGCCCGATCTGGTAATGGAAACAGCGCCCGAGCCGCCAACGGAAACGGGTGGTTATCCCCCTGGCGAAGAAATCCCTGAAAAGCCGTCGGAATCGACTCCCGAAGCATCCGAAATCGAATACGTGCCTGAACTCGAGGCGATGATCATCCCAGCCTCCAAGCCACCTCCCGCGCCGGCATCCGAGGAACCATCAGAGGAGATCTCCGAGCCGGTTTCCAGGCCAGATCCCAAGCCCGCATCGGAGGCGTCCGCGGCTGAACCGACGGCAGGCTCTGGCTTCGAAAAAGTCGAAGACCGTTCGATGCACAAGCAAAGTCAGATGAAACGGCAGACCAAGCTGCTGATCGTTCTGGGAGTGGTCATCGTCTTTGCCCTTACGGTTACCTTTGGCGGCCGGCTGTTTCATAAAAAACAGGTCGGTCACCGATATGAACAATTGATGGAGGAGCTGGCCGTCACCAAAGAGCTGGACGGCCAGGTGGTGCTGTTGATGCAGTACCTGAGCGCCTACCCCAAGGATGCCCATCACAAGGAGCTGGAAAAACGCCTGGAGAATCTCGATTCCGAAATCGAGAAACGGGACTACGAAAGGACCTTATCGGATGTCGACCGGCTTTCCGTCGACGAGAAATACGAGAAGAAGGCGCTTTCGTTATATACGGCCTTTTTGACCAAATATCCCCAAAGCCGCTACGCCGACTCCGTCAACGAGGCCATTGGCGGCATCCGTCAACTGCTGGCGACCGCATTCTACGGAAAATTGCTGGAAAATTCCGCCACCGACTATCTGGAGCGGCAGGCCGCCTACAAGGAATATCTCGATCAGTTCCCCCAAGGCGCCGAGCGGGAGAGGGTCGAGGAACTGATGCGGGAACTAGCCGACGAGTATTACGCGGCCATCGCCAAGCGTGCCGACAACTGTGATGCCGCGCAGAACTGGGATGACTGCATCGCCGATTGCGACAGGTTCCTTTCCGTTTTTTCCGAAGAGCCGGCGGTGGAAAAGGTCAAACGGCTGCGGTCGCTGCTCGAAGACAAGAAAGACGTCGAGGAACTGACCGCCAGGGCAGCCCTCGTTGACAACGATTTCGAAAAAGCCAAACGGATCTATACCGAATACCTTGCCAAGCACCCCGACACCAGCCAGAAAGAAGCCATCCTCGAGCGCATCGAACCCTTGAACAGCGATCTCGCCGGCCTGGCGGAATGGAAAAAGGTGGCTGCTTACGCCTCCAATAAGTCCAATGACATCTTCAAGCGGGTCCAACGGTTGGAACGGTACATCCAAAACCATTTGTCGGGCCCTTACATTAAGCCAGCCAACAAGTTGAGGACGCAGATAGAACCGGAGCTTCAGGCGGCCATCCGTGCCCAGCAGGCCGAGGAGAAAAGGCGCCAGGAACTGGCCCGGAAAAAGGCCGATCAAGCCCGTCGCGAGAGGGAGGCCCAGCGGATTCGACAGCTTTACAAGCAGGTGGCCGACCAGCTTCGCCCGGTGTCCAACCGGTTTGTCGTCCATGGGGACGGCACGGTGAGCGACCGGGTTACCGGCCTTACGTGGTGCCTGCTGGATTCTCACCTGACGCTCGGAAAATGCCTTACCTACCGGGCCGCCAAGGATTACGTCAAGGGGCTGAAAACCGGCGGGCATTCGGATTGGCGCCTTCCCTCTGCCGGTGAACTGGCGGCGCTGTACAAAAACAGCCCCTTTTTCCCCGCCACCGGAGCGGCCTGGTATTGGTCGTCGGAGTCTTTCGCCAGGGGATATCACCGGGTTGTGGATGTGGTAACCTCAGTGCCGGAGACGGTTTTCACCAGAAGCCAGAAAAGTGAGGATAGCTGCGGAGCCGTGAGAGCCGTTCGTCAATAAGCCAATCCGTATGCCGAAAAGCGGTTGCGAGCGTCAAGCGACGGGGTGGTGCAAGGCGGGGGACTTTCTGCGAAGCCGAGGGCCAATTATTCATTGAAAAAAATTCCGTTTGGGTTTATATCTACCGGAATTTTATGGGAACCATCAAGATTAAGCATTGAGGAGGGGGAAACATATGCGTAGCCTATCGTTTGGGGGGGTGGTTTTGCTCATCGGTATTATTGCCTGCACTTCGTTGGGGGTCGCTTTCGCCGAAGATGAAGAGATGTGTGTTCCCATGGGGATTATCACGCTGGAACCGCCGGACGCGGTGGAGGCCAAGCGCGCTTCCGTCGAGTTTCAGCACAGCCGGCATTTCGTGCTTGCCTGTACCAACTGCCACCACACCTGGGAAGGTGCGGAACCTGTCACCGGCTGCATGACTTCCGGCTGTCACGATCTGGATGCGCTGCCCAGAAAAGAAGGCTCCAAGGCCATCGACAAGGATCAGGCCTTCCGGTATTACAAAAATGCCTACCACGGCCAGTGCATCGGCTGCCATAAATCCATGAAACAGGAAATCCAGCAGATGGCCAAGACGCTTGCTGGTATTGAGGACAAACTTCCGGTCACCGGGCCCACCGGCTGCATCGGCTGTCATCCCAAAGAGTAGCCGCAGCGCAGACCGCGATTAAAAGCGGCCGACACATTTCATCCGAAATCGAAAAACCCGTGCCTGGAACGGGTTTTTCTATTGGGCAACCACGGTGTCCCGATAGGCCTGTTGCGCGACGGTAAGACCCACCGCTAAAATAGCTGAAGTATCATGAAGTAAACCAGTGGAAGAAAAATGGCGGGGAGCATGTTGCCGATTCTGATGCGGGCCACTTCCAGCATGTTGATGCCGATGGCGGCAATCAGCAGCCCTCCCACCCCCGACATCTGGGCGATTACATCGCCGGTGAGAAAAGGCTTGAGCGTGGACGCGCCCAAGGTGATCGCCCCCTGGTAGACCAGCACGGGAACGGCGGAAAAAAGCACGCCGCCGCCAAAGGTTGAGGCGAAGACCACCGACGTGATGCCGTCCAGCAGGGACTTGGCGAAGAGGGTTTCGTGATTGCCGGTCAACCCGCTTTCCAGCGATCCGACAATCGCCATGGATCCCACACAGAAAACCAGGCTGGCTGTCACTATCCCTTTGGCAAAGCCGCCATTGGAAGAGCGGCTATAGCGTTTTTCAACCAGGCTTCCCATCGCTTCGATCCGGTCTTCGATGCCCATGGCTTCGCCGATCAGACTGCCCAGCGCCATGCAAACGATCACTTCAGGAAGGTTGGATGCATTCAGGGCGGATCGGATTCCGATGAGAATGACCGTCAGGCTGATGGCCTGCATGATGGTGGCTTTGAAGCGTGACTGAATTCCTTTTTGAAGGCAAAGCCCGATCAGGCCGCCTGCAATGATCGCGGCCGCGTTTACCAAGGTACCGGTCATGGTGTGCTCGCTTGTTTTATCGGTGCCGTTGAAAACAGACAAGCCGGCAGCGACTGCCGGCTTGCATGGAAGTTCGTTTACATTGTGTGACAGGAACGGGAATGAGAAAACGATTCCCGCTTTTGGGTTCAGCTTGCTTTCCGGATCCCCCGTTCGAACAGCTCAAAGGCAGCGGCCAGAGTGGATTTGAGATAATCCTTGTCCGAACTGATGATTTTTTTACTGGCTTCCCACAACACCACGCCGGAAAACATGGCCCAGAAAATATCGGCCAGGGCCACCGGATGGCGATCCTCGTAAATGCCCTGTTCAATGCCCTCTTTAAAAATTTTGGCAATCGATCCGATGGATTTTTTCGACAAGTCCTTGATTTCGTCGAGCAGAGATTCGGAAAGATTCTTCAGCGTTTCGCTGGATTGCAGGTGGAACATGTTGATGATGATCAATGGATCGAATTCGTAGACATCGTACATGGCTTCCATGAGTGCGCTGAGCTTCTTGTCCGGGGTCAGGCTCGTATCCTTGTTGACATGGGTAACCCGGATGTGAAGGTACTGAAGGATTCGCAAAGACAGCGATGCGTAAAGCTCTTCCTTGTTTTTGAAGTAAAGGTAGAGTGTCCCCGGGCTGAGTTCGGCCTCCTTGGCGATATCCTCCATGGTTGCTTTGTTAAAGCCTTTTTCCGAAAAAACCCGCTTGGCCGCAACGATAATCTGCTGCCGCCGTCTTTCTTTTTCTCTCTCTTTTCGTTCTTGGATGCCCATAATACAATTGCTTCCTGAATATGATTTATTTTGAAAACGACTCTATAATGAATATTCAATCCGGGGTCAAGGGAAAACGACCGATTTTTCTTTAAAGTGTCTATTTTCGCCGGTCTGCAAGAACCGACCGGGCGATTAGCGGAAACCCAAATGAGTGAAAGTAAGTACGGGTAAAAAAAAGTCAATACGCCGGTATTTGCACTAACCGAGGAATACTGAGAGGATGTTGCGGCGGGCGTTGACGTGCTGGATGGTGACCCGTACCAGATCTTCGGCCTTCAGCTCGATACCGCTGGATTGGGGCAGGGCACATTCGATCATGTAGGCTTTGAGAAGGATGGCGTAGCCGTTTCGCCTTCGTTGTAAAACAATGGCCTCCTCCTTCTCACCGATACGGCTTTCCAGGTATTTGAGCAGCCAGTACCGGTTTCTGCGGTACTGGACCCGTCCGATGTCGGCCATGGGTTTGGCCAACCGGTCGATAATTTCCTCGATTTCCGTTCGGGTATAGGCCTTTTCGAGACCCAAGGCCGCCCGGATCTGGCGTTGGGTGACCAAGTCGAAATATTTCCGGATCGGCGACGAGGCCGTCACGTAGGCGTCGAGTCCCAGGCCGCAGTGGTGGCCCGGTTCGGGACGCAAAGCGAAGCGATTGAGCAATTTGCGTTGCATCCAGTTCTGAAACAGGGTGCCGGAGCCGTTTTTCAGAATACGGTCCTTGGGTTTGGGCTGCGACCTGAAAACGGCGGGGATTTTCTTTTCCGTCAGGAAACGGGCTGCCAGCCAGTTGGAAAGGATCATCATTTCGGCAATCAGCAGGCGGCCCGGACTCTCGCGGTTTACCCGATTGATCACGGGGGCACCTGTATCGTCCAACCAGATATTGATTTCGGGAAGGGTGATCTGAAGGGCGCCTTGTCCCAGGCGCTTTTCCCTGAAGCGGGTGGCGATGTCGTAAAGGCAGGTGATCGTCTCTGACTGTTCCTCGCTGCCATTGGCTTCGTAATAGCTGAGCTGGTGGTTGACGCAGATGATGGAAGCAAAGATATCGTAGCTGACGATTTCGCCGCACGGGTCGATCTTGACCATGGTGCTGATGGCCGGCCGGATGTGGTCTTTTTTCAAACTCAGGCGGTTTTCCGCCAGAACCGGAGGGACCATGGAGATGCGTTGGTCGGGCATATAGATGGAGCTACCGCGGGATCGCGCCTCCGTATCCAGCGGATCACCCCTTTTGACGGACTGGGCGACATCGGAGATGTGAATGCCGACCAGGACATGGCCGTCGCGGGGTTCGACGCTCAAGGCATCGTCGAAATCCAGGGTGGACTGTCCGTCGATGGTCAGGGTGGTAAGGTGGGTGAGGTCCACCCGCTCACTGGCTTTCAACTTTTCTTCGGTCGGTATCCGCAGGGATTGGGCTTTTTCAAGAACCGGCTGCGAAAAATCGGTGGGGATGCGGTAGCGCAAAAGATCCAGATTCTCGTCCGCAGACCAGGCACCGACGGCCACCAAGTGGTCGAAAACCGCCTCGGGGGATCTTAGCTGGGCCTTTTTAATGATCGCTCTGGCGATTTCGCAACGGGGGCTGTCTTTTTCGAAAAGGTAGAAATCCTTTAGGATTGCAGTCAGTTCCGGGTGATCGCCGTCGGGTTCGCCAACCGATCCGGACAGGGTGGATCGGACCCAGGCGGCACCCACATCGATGAGTTGCTGCTCACGCGCCGCTTTTTGCTCAAACGCAATGATTTCCGCGACCTGGTCTTCTGTGTTGGGTAAAAAACGATCCGGCTTGAATTTGAAATAGCGCCGGCTCTTAAACATTGAGCGGATCACCGCGGATTGATGGTCGTCGTCCGAGGAATCCGGGAAACACAGGCCGGTCATGATTTCCAGGTCGATCCAGTCCTCTTCCTGATTGAGAATTTCCCATAATTCTTGGACCTGGATCGTCTCGGCAATGGCCTGCCGGGCGGCGGACAGGTTTTTGAGCGACGTTGCCATCCGATTCCTGTCTGCAATGAGGGGCAATTTCGTATTTCCCCGATGCGAGAGCCGCTGGGCGGAGACTTTGACTTCCCGGTTGTTTTCGGTGAGCAGCTTGAGCTTCTGGTTCCCGCTTTCCATGACCAGCGAGCAGATAATTTTATTATTTTCAATATATTCTACAATTTCGCCTGATTCCATGGCTTACGGTATTAACAACCCCCCTGGTGAAAGTCAATGCGGACAAGGTGGAGCCGAGCTTGCGGCTCTGCCGGGCATAAAAAAGGCAGGGCCAAAGCCCTGCCTTCGTTTTTTTCAGAATGGAAGGAGACAGCTATTTCAGCTCGTCTTTGAGCGCTTTTCCCGGTACGAACTTGGGAACGGTCCTGGCGGCGATTTGAATTTCGGCGCCGGTCTGGGGGTTGCGTCCGGTGCGGGCTTCGCGCTTGGCAGTCTTGAAGCTGCCAAAGCCGGCGATCTGGACGGGTTCGTTTTTTTTCAGGGAATTGGTGATCACGGAGAAGACGGTGTCCACAACTTCCTGAGCCTGTTTTTTCGTCGCTACGATCTGAGCGATTTCGTTGATTAAATCACCTTTGTTCATTTTTCGTTTTCCTCCCTCGTTTGGTTGGCCTGTCATAATTGTTTAGGTGGCCACCTATATATTCTGTAAAGGCTTCCGTCAAGCGATTATATAGCGTTACAGGCAATGTTTTTGGACGGGGTTATCGGTCTCGCGGTATTGATTATAGCGCTTCGTCCCTTAGGTCTTGCCAAAAACATGATCTTAATTGCTATGGATACCGGGGGAATTGACAGCGGCGCGTTCGTCTGGATTTTTACCGAAAGGGGGCCAATTCGAATCGCCAACGCTTGACGCCTTCATGGTCCGGTTTGTCCGTTTCGAAGATGGATAGTCGCTTGAGGTCCTCTTGCAGGACCAGCACGCTGTGCGGTCCGGTGAACTTGGTTCCTGAATAGACATTGCCGCCGACTTTGACGGCTGCGATACCCTGATCCGTTTTCCGGGCTTCGGCAATCTCATCCAGCCGGGTGTTCAATTCCTCGATTCTCTCTTTGCTTTCAACGATTTTGGTTTCGGTGCCCGCAATTTCCTGGCTGACCGCATCGTCCTGCTCCATGAGTTGGGCCACTTCCTGATCGTAGGCCTCCTGCTTGGCTTTCAGTTCAAGTATCGTTTGTTGCAGCTTCTCGGCGGCGGCGTTGCCCTGTTTCAGCAGGCCGGCATCCACCTTTTCCTGAATATAGCGATGTTGAACCATGCATTTGTCCTGCTCCTGGGCGACTTCCCCCAGCCGGGTATTGATTTGATCCGACTGTTCTTTCAAGTTTTCCAAGAGCTTCGGAAGGGTTTCCCGCTCGGCTTTAATGGCCCGTATCTCTGCTGCGATGGACTCGACCTCCCGTTCCCGCTGCTGGTCGATGCCGACAATCAAATCGCTGGATTTGGACGCTTCGGTTCCGATATCCATGACGCTGATCCCCATTTTTGCGGAAATGGTGGAACCGATGATGATGCCGTCGTTGACCAGGCAGCGCCCATTGGCTTCGATTTTAGATTCGATGACCTCTTTTTCCACGGCAATGTTGCCGGCCAGGATGATATCGGCATTGTTGATGTGACCGGCCTTTATACTCCCGCCGCATCGAATGGTGGCCCCTAAAATGCCATTCGTCACACTGATGTCGCCCTCAATATCGATTTGGGCGTCGTGGATATCATTGGCCTGCAGGCTGCCCCCTTTCACCCGGTAGCCTTTTTCGATGGTGCCGGCCACTTCGATATGTCCGTCGAAGGTTACGTGCCCGGTTTCCAGGGAGACATCTCCCTGAATATGCAAGGTGGGCATCACCGAAATTTCACCGTTGAAGGACAGTTTGGCGAATCCGGTCAGAGTGGCATACACCTGCATGCCGTCTTCGGATTTCCGGGCGCCTTTGCCGCATTTAAACTTTTTGTCGCGTGCTTTGGGGATGGGAATCTTCTTGCCGTATACGTCCATCCCTTCTTTGCCCGGAAGTCCCGGAATTTTCTCCGCGAGCAGGTCCCCTTCCTTGACCTGGGGCAAGTTCCCCCGTTCTTTCCAATCCATCAGGCCGTCTTCTGTCAGGGTCCCGACTTTCAGCGGGTCGGTATCGAAGTGATACTTGACCTCAGGCGGCGTGTCCGGAACAGGGTCGGTGCCCTTGGCGATGACCAAGCCTTCTCCCCCCCCGAACTCGCCTTTCAGAAAGGCCTCGATCTGCTTATCTTCAACGATGCCATAGAGAATGCTTTCGGAATGGAGCATCACCTTTACGTCATTGACGTCGAACGCGGTTACCGGAATTTCGCCCCCGATGGTTGCCGTGACGGTCAGTTTGTCCTGTGAAACCCGGATGTCCAGTTCATTGTCTCCTTTGGCAGCCGCCTGCCCGGAGGATTTCTTTTTCGGAGTCGTTTTGCCGGTCGCAGCGGCAGCCATTTTACTTTCGATTTCCCGCTGCATTTCAAGGATTTCTTTACATACATCGTTGGTAATGGTGCCCATTTCAACGAGTATCTGACCGATGGGCATGGAAACCCGCGCCTTTTGAAAAATTCGCTTCTGGACCACCAAAGCTTTGTCGAGTTTTTCCTGATCGACAAAGTTCATCTCAACGGCAATCTCGCCAAACTTGTTATTCGCTACTTGATCGTCCGTCATTAAAATTTATCCTACTGTTGCCAGCCGCTTGCTGTTATCCGTGAAAGGCCGATTTGCCGGTTTTCGTCGTGTTCTGAAAAGTGATTATCCGATTGGGGCTATCATCGGAATCTTTACTGAAAACTTTAGCTTATCATGGAGCCGGGGTCACTGAAAGAGGCAGTTGAAAACACTATAACATAAATTTCATGGATCGTGGGTAGCGAGTTTCCTAATTCAATCGGAAGAAGTTTTTTCGAGGCGCTTTGAAGTGGAAGTTATTTAATTGATATCAAAAGAAAAGTTTAATTTATCGCCTGACAGATAAAAACGGCATTATCATTGCTTTTCATTGAAGCGTAAACCGGCAATCCGATTTGAATGGAGCGGCAGGTGAAGGCTAAGCCCGCCGTTTCGCCGTTTTCCCATCCCAACCGCCGACCACCCATTCCCCGTATCCTCGGTCGGCAACGGATTCCGCCGCTGTGCGGTGGTCGAAAGGAAGGCAGCCGATGGCCGTGAACTTCAAGATCTATCGACTTCGAAGCAAATCGAAAAACAGTGTCCGCCTCGCTCTCGATGGCGATTTCGACGGCACTTCAGCCCATGAACTGATCAACGCCCTGGCCTCCTGTGAGCAGGGTGTTGACCGGGTGGTGATCGATACCAAAGGGCTGAAAGCGGTACACCCTTTCGGCCAGGCGGTCCTACAGCGCAATCTTTCCGGCATGCGCTTTCGCTGCCCGAAACTTGTTTTCTTCGGCGACCATGGCCGGCGCCTTTTCAGGCCCTGTCTGCAATAAACCGCCGGTTCAGGAGACGGGAACCATATCCTGCTTAAGGTATTTGGCCGCCAGATCAATATAGACCTGTTTCCCATAGGCCCACATTTCTTCATCCTGTTCGCTGACCGCCCGTACTACCTTGGCGGGATTTCCCGCAGCGACCACCTTTTCCGGAATAACCTGGTTGAGTTTGACCACGCTGCCCTCGGCGACAATACTGCTCTGCCCCACCTGGCTGAAGATGCTGAGAATCGACCCCATGCCGATTACGGCCAGGTCACCAATGGATCTTCCGTGAAGAACGGCGCCATGTCCCAGGGTAACCTTGCGTCCGATGGTGTGGGTGTCTCCGGGCGGTGCATGAATGATAACCCCTTCCTCCACGGCCGTGCCGTCGCCGATGACAATCCGGCCGTAATCACCCCGTATGATGGCGCCATGGCCGATATAGCATTGCTTTCCGATAATTACGTCTCCGATGACGTGGGCCAGCTCGCTAACGTAGGTTCCCGTTTCCACTTGGGGCTCTTTCCCGTCGAATCGATACAGCATCAAAGAATCCTTTCAGCAACGGTTTCAGATGGATTGAAATTCGGGCCGGCGGTTCCACTTCTACCCGGCATCCGGCAGGCATGGCCTGACTTTGAAGACGCGCTCTTTGCGGATGCTCACACTGCCCGGTTTGGCACCGCGGGGTTTGGTAACGTAGCGCGCCAGCGTTCCGGAAACGGCAACCACGCCTCCTGCCCTGGCTTTGCTGTGGTAAGCGGCGATGGCGGCCGCCTGTTCCAGGGTTTGCCGACCCGGCTCTTGCCCGTCGGCGGTTTTGAGGACCACGTGGCTTCCGGGCATGCCGCGCACATGGAACCACCAATCCCCGGAATCGGCGATTTTCAAGCTGAGCCGGTCGTTGTCGGCGTCGGTTTTGCCGGCCATCACCCGGTGGCCGCCGGGCAGCGTATACGTCCAAATACGCGGCGGTTCCGGCCGATGGCGGGGATTGTTCGTTCTGGCTGCCAATGAACTCCTCCCTGCCATGATCGTTGAATGCGGCAGTTTATGCCATTGTCATGAGAAATTCAAAGCTTTTTCTTTGAGAATTGACAGGGGGGCGGGAAGGGAGATACCCTGTGTTCGATGGAACCAAGCGTACCATTATCTCCGATTTACCGCTCATTGGGAAGGTTCGTGTCGATGCAGAGCAAGTGGGCCTTTTTGATTTTTTCCATCCTCGTGGCCATTGGCGTCGGTCCGGTCGATGCCGATACGGTCATCCTCAAATCCGGCGAAATGTTCCAGACCTCAAAGGCCTGGGAAGAGAATGGGGTCGTCAGCTATTATCGCGACGGTCGCGTGGTTCGGGTCGATGCGCAGGCTGTGGAGCGCCTGATCCATTCGCAGACCCCGACCAAACCGCCACCGCCACCCCCAAAGCCGCCAGTTCCGCAGTCACCGCCCAATCCGTCGGCGCCGCCCGACATCGGTATCCCCGACCGGCTGCCCGGATTCCAACCATCGGCCGGCGGCGATGCCGGGTACCTGGGGTTGAAATGGGGCCAACCGCCTTCGCAGATCGACGGGCTTGAATTTGTCCAAACCGATCCCGCTTACGGGGGCGTTGAGCAGTACAGCCGTCCAAAGGCCAGGAATCGGTTCGTTCGTGCGCGGGTGGACAATATCGTTTTCGGTTTCTGGAAGAACCAGCTGTATACCATCCTTGTCGAAGTCAGCAATTACATGGACTTTATCGATTTAAAAGCCGAGGCCTTCCGACGCTACGGTGAAACCGACGCGGTTCCCGGCCAGCCCGATAAATATCGCTGGCGCGGCGGAGGGACCGACCGGCAACTGGCCTACGACCACCAATCCGATACGGGCTATCTTTGGATGCGCTCCCAGAAGCTGCACGCCAGGATTAAAGAACAGTATCCCGAATAGGCCAAAAGGGCCTTTTTGGGAGATAGGCCATCCCGGCCATTTGCCAAACCCTCAGGGTTCCACGAGCCGCTCGACCACACCAACCGGACCCGGGACCAGTTTCTGCGCGGCCATGATCCGCTCGGTCTGCTGCCAGGCCGCCTTGTCGATGCGGCCCAAAGGAACCGCCGGGTCCGGCAGCACCATGCGACGGGTAACCGCCAGTTGGCGACGCATCGTTTCAGGCAAGGTGTCCGGATCGGATTTGGCCAGAACCTGGATGACCTCGGTCTCGTTGGCGGGATTCATGGCCGCCTCCCATCCGGCCAAAAGGGCCCGGATAAATCGCTTCATCATCTCGGGGCGCTGCTCGATCATCTTTTGGGAGGTGACCACGCTGTTGGCCACAAAGCGGATGCCATGATCCGAAGGGTCGAAAAAGGCCACCTGTTCCCCTGCTGAAGCGAGTTTGTCCGTCAGATAGATCCCCTGGGTGTTGCGGTAGACCGGCCATATGGGTACACTGCCGTTTAAAAAGGGCGTGTAGTCGTAGCGTACGCTGGCCAGACAGACCTGACTTTCCTTTATTCCTGCGCTGGCCAAAAGGGCCCGCATGATGGTTTCGTCGTTGCCGCCGTAGGTGATGCCAACGGTCCGCCCCGCCAGGTCCTGCGTTTTCTCGATGGTGCCGTCGTTGGTTCGATAAATCCACTGGAGGGGGTTGACCTGAAACAACTGGGCCAGCACCACGACCGAGGCACCCTTGGCCAGCGCCCGGATCACCTGGTCCGCCGAGGCTACGCCAAACTGGGCATAGCCCAGCTCCAGTTCGCGAATGGCATCGCGCTCCGGTCCGCCGGCTTTTACGTCCACGTCCAGCCCCTGGTCCGCGAACAATCCCCGGCTGGCTGCAAAGACATCGCCGGCAGTACTGGCGTTGATCAGCCATTTCAGGCGGTAGGCCACCTTTTCCCCGGCAACGGCTGTCCGGGGCGTCAGGCAACCACTAGTGACGGCCCATAGCAATGCCGGAACAATAAAAAAATATCCGCGCCAGGACGCTCGCATGGCTTGACCTCCATTTTTTTGAAAAGAAAGTTTTCTATCCGGCGGCCCAGGCCTTTTTCACACCGGTGCCCAACATCTCCAGCAGCCCCTGATACAGGGAAAGCGTGATGCCGATGATAAACAGGGCCACCAGGATCTTGGCCAGGTCGCTCTGGTACAGGGCAATGCGGATGCTGTAGCCGATGCCGGCATTGGCCGCGATGAATTCGGCTACAATGGTTCCGGCCATGGCCAGAGTCGCGCTTCCCGAGATTACCGTAGTCAGCTTGTGAAGGTTTTCGAAGGCCCGGATTTTGACTTCCAGCTGCCAGCGCAGCCGTCCGGTCACCCGGTAAAAATGTTCGATATCGGCAACCGGTTCGCTCATGATGCCGATCACCGACAGGAGCAAGGGAAAATAGCAGATCATGGCTGCGATGAACAGGCGGGTTAAAAATCCGTCGCCCAGCAGGATAAACAGGATGGGGGCGATGGCCACGATGGGATAGGCCTGGACATTGTAGGCCGCTACCTTGATGAAGGACCCCAGCCAGGTGGCACGTCTGCCGGCCACGCCAACGGCTGTGGCCAGGATAATGGAGAGCACCTGGCCGACGACAGCCACGCCGAATGTGTCGAGTACGTCCCCGGCATAGCGTAAAAATTCCGATTGGCCCGTATGCCAGACGCTTGCCGGACCCGGGATGACGTAGTCGGAAAGTCCCAGCGCGAGTTTGAGGGTCAGCAGCAGGCCGACGCCCAGCAGGTAGACGATGAGAAATTGAAGGATGCGTCTATGCAGCATTGATCACCTCCAGCATGGACCGCTCCAGGGCGGCCTTGTCCAGGGGGTGGTCCGCATAATGGTCCTGGCCGCCGACCTGAAGGATCTGGGGCGATTGATGGGCGCCGCGAAAGACAACGATCCGGTCGCAGAACCGGCATACCTCCACGACGTTATGGGAAATATAGAAAAAACCGGCTTCGGGGAAAGTCGTTTTGATGGTGTAGAGGATGGCCTGCCGGGTCGGTTCGTCCACATTGGCCAGGCTCTCGTCCATGATGAGGAGGCTGAAATCCTGAAGCAGGTAACGCAGCAGGTTGACCCGGTTGCATTGGCCCATGGAGAGCTGGGAATAGCGCATGCCCATCAACTCCGACAGACCGAAACCGTCGATCAGCTCATCTCTCAGGGTATGGCGGCCGGCGGGGGTGGTTTTTTCCAGGTGCCGGCCCACGGGCGACCATCCGGGCAGTCGTTCCCGGTTGTGGGTGTACAGGCAGGGCCGGTCGCCGGCGATCTTCACCCCGCCGGAAAATCCTTCGATATCTCCGGAAATAATTCTTGCAAGGGAGGTCTTGCCGACGCCTGATGGGCCGAACAGGGCGTGAAAGCCCGCCCGATCGATTGTCAGGTCGAGCCTTTGAAAAAGTGTCGCATCCGCCCCCGGATATTGGAAGCTGATATCATGGCATTCGATCATATGTTCACAAATAGAGCCCGTCCACGAAATCCACCGTAGCGGGCCTTTTTGTTTGACACAAAGATATCTCTCCAATATCATTTAGAAAAAAAAATATCCAGTTCTATTTACACCCAGACTGAATCCACAGTCCTTTCCATATCCGGGAGGCAGCCATGTCGGAAGATAGCTTTACCGAAGTCAGCCATACTTCGTGGGGCGGGCGGATCAAAACGTCTTTCAAGGGCATTCTTTTTGGTTTGATTCTGTTTTTGGGAGCCTTTCCCCTGCTGTTTTGGAATGAAGGCCGGGCCATCGAACGCTATCGGACCCTCAAAGAAGGAGAGGGGGCCGTAATCTCCGTTTCCCCGGACCGTGTGGATCCGGCCAATCAGGGCCGCCTGGTGCACCTGAGCGGTGCAGCGGAAACCGGCCAGACGCTGACCGACGGTACCTTTGCCGTCTCCCTCACCGCCCTGCGCCTCAAGCGAACGGTGGAGATGTACCAATGGAAGGAAAGCAAAAGCACGCGCACGGAAAAAAAGGCCGGCGGGGGCGAGAAGAAAGTGACGACTTACTCCTACAACCGGGTCTGGTCTTCCTCGCTCATCCGCTCCTCAGGATTCAAGCGGCGCAGCGGCCACGAAAATCCGAGTTCCATGCCCTTTCCCTCACAGACCCGCAACGCAACGAATGTGACTGTGGGCGCGTTCAGGCTTTCTCCCGCGTTAATTGCCGAAATTGATAATTGGAAACCCGTGGCCGTGGATGCGTCATCGCCGGTCCCCGCGGCCCTGGGCAGTCAGGGCATGATCCACGGCGACGGCTACTACCGTGGGGATGATCCGGGCCGTCCGGCCATCGGCGACGTGCGTATCACGTTTAAAGCCGTTTATCCCGGGCGGGTGAGCCTGATTGCCGCCCAGCAGGGCAGTTCGTTCGCTCCCTATGCCACGAAAACCGGCGGAACCATCAGTCTTTTGCAGACGGGAACCCACAGTGCCGTCGAAATGTTTAAAACGGCCCATTTCCACAACCGCCTGCTGACCTGGGGGCTGCGTGCCGGCGGAATGCTGATGATGTTCATCGGCCTGGCCTTGCTGCTCAAGCCCCTTTCTGTTTTTGCCGATGTGATCCCCTTTGTGGGCAATATTGTCGAGGCCGGGACCGGTCTGATCGCTTTCGTGCTGGCCTTGTTTTTCGGCTTCATGGTCATGGGGGTGGCCTGGATTTTTTACCGGCCCGTGCTCGGGTTTTCCCTGATGGGTGCCGGTACGGCTCTGGTTGTCTGGGTGATATGGCGAAGAAAAAAGGCCGGCAAGCCTGTCCAAGCGCCGTTGCCGCCGCCCGTCCAACCGACCGCGGGGGGCTCTTCGAGCCCACCGGTGGGGCAGGGTCCGGCTCCCGGTCCCCCAACCCCGCCCGGCCCGCCCCCGGCGCCTCCGGCGGTGACGAACGCCGGATCTTCCGATCCGCCGCCACCGACGGTCGACGCCTGGATCAAAACCGGAAAACAGGCCTATGTGGCCGGGCGTTTCGATAAGGCCGCCAAAGCCTTTGAAAAAGCGATTCATCTTGATCCGCAAAACGGCAGTGCCTTATACAACCTGGGGGTGGTGCGGAACAAAACCGGCGACACCGCCGGTGCCATCGAAGCGTTCAAACAGGCCGCCCGATTGGGCCACCAGCGGGCAACCAAGCTGCTTTCTTCTCAGGCCATCGACTGGTAGATGAATCCGCCCGCCTCAAAGAAAAGCCGCAGATCGGTTATCGCGTTGGCAGCAGTCAGCGTTGTCGCCCTGCTGGTCTGCCTGGTCCTCGCAGGGTACCTGGCTTTACCGAAGCTGGCCGGCCGATACCTGCCCGTAGAGAAAATCCGACAGTTGGGGTTTGCCGATTTCAACGGCCGCATCTCCCGAATCGGTCTGTTTCGGGCCGCGGCAGGGCCTTTTGTTTTCGGCCAAGCCCATCAGCCCGCCATCGTCATTCGGTCCGTGGAACTCGACTACTCCCCCGGTGAGCTGCGTCGCCGGAAAATTGGCAGCATCCGCATTGACGATGTGACCGTCAACGCCCTGGTGACGCCCCACGGCATCGTCCTTCCGGGGCTGGAAAGGATCCAGGCGGATAAAAAAGCACCGGCGGAGCCGTCCGTTTCCGGAAGGCTGCCGGCCGACCTTGGAAAAACTTTCGGGAAGATCGAGGTCCGCAGCGCCAGAATCCTTCTCCAATGGGGCCAATCGGCCTACCGGATTCCCTTCGACGTCGATATCGCACCGGAGCCATCCGATCCAACAAAATTGGCGACCGAGGTGCGCCTGTTTCCCGGCGAGCAGAATGTCGCCATAGCGCTGCGGGCCGACCTTGCAAACGGCACTGGTACGCTGAGCTTGAAAGGTTCGGCCATCTGCCTGGACCGCTTTACCGACCTTTTTCATCGTGTCCCGAACCTGGATCTTACCGGTACGCTGAGTCTCAATGCGTCGGCCCGGGTGCAGACACAGTCCTTTGCGATCTCCGATGCCAGCATCGACGCCGCATGGCATGACGGCCGCCTGGTGATCGACAACGCTTCGATCGTGCCGGAAACGGGCAATGCGCCGGCAACGTTTTCGGCAGTTTCAGCGAACCTTGCCGACTGGCAGATCGACGTGAGCGGCCTGCAGCTGCAGACCCCGGCCCGGGTAGCCGTGAAAACCGTGAAGGCGAGCATCGGTCTGGCCCGGGATGTCCGCACCATCGCCGGGCAGGCGGATCTGACGGTCCTGCCGTTTTCCATGCGCTGTCCCGAGGCAGCGGCATTGGCAAACGCGATGCCGTTGCCCCTGGTTTTCGATGTCCGTAATTCCGTACCGGGGGAATGGTCGGCATTCTGTCATACTCCCGAAAAAAAAGAGACCGCTCAAAAGGAAGGGATCGGACGGACCGATAAACTGGATTTGACCGTCGAAGGGATTCGCCTGCAATCGCAGGTGCCGCGTTTTAAACTGAAGGCCAGGATTCAAGAAGAGGAGATGAACGCCAACTGGCAGATGGAGATACCGGAAATCCAGGCCGCTACATCCGGTATGGCCGTGTGGGGTGACTCTGCCCGGATCGAAGGGCAAGTGGCGGTCAAGGCGCCTTTTCCCGACGCAATCTGGCAGGCGGATGCCCGTTTTGACCTGCCGGCCGCAACCTTCGATGGCCATGGCCTGGCCGGCGACCTGGCGAACCTGGAACTGTCGGTCGATGCCCGACAGGATGCCAATGCCATCCCCGTTGTCCAGGGAAGGCTGCGGATGTCCGATGGCCGGTTGCAACATGATTCCGCCGGGTTTGAACTGTCGGGAATCCGGTTGGACCTGCCTTATGGTCTCAATACCCCGGCGGGCACGGCCAGGGGCCGCTTTTCCGTCAAGCGGATGCAATACGGTGTCCATAGCCTAGGAAATCTTGACGGGCGGGTGACCCACAACACGGATGCCTATCTGTTTTCCGCCAACCACTCCAGCGACCTGTTCCCGGAGATGACAGCCGCCATCGACGGACGCGTGCAACTCCCAGGATCGGGCGACCCGATCGCGGTTCTGCACATGAAGGTGCCGCCTTATTCGCTGGCGGCCGGCACGGATCTAAGCCAGCTGATTCCGGCCATGGAGAGTGTAACCCTTTCCGGAACGGTGGCGTCAGAGGCGACCGCATCGGTTTCCAAGCAAGGGATAAAAGGCGATGTTGACCTGACCATAACCTACGGACTGATGGAGATGGCCCAAAAACAGATCCGGGTGGAAGGCATCGACGCCACCGTTCATTTTCCGGAACTGCCGCGGATCCGCAGTGCACCATCCCAGACCCTGCGGTTCAGCCGCGCCGCCATGGGCAGCATTGTGGTGGACGGCGGTCACATCGACTTTCAGGTGGAGTCGCCCGACACGTTGCTGGTGGAAAAAGGCCGGCTTTTGTGGTGCGGGGGCAAGGTCGACGCCCAGTCCCTGCGAATTGCGGCAAAAAGACAGGACTACCAGATCAGCCTGTACTGTCAGCGGCTGGGGTTATCCCAGATTCTCGAACAACTGGGCGCCGTGAATGCCAGGGGCAGCGGAACGGTGAACGGTAGAATCCCCGTAGTATACAGCAATGGCGGCCTCCGTTTTGACGACGGATTCCTTTTCTCCACGCCTGGAGAGGAAGGCCAGATCCAACTTACCGGGACGGAGATCCTCACGCGTGGGATTCCACCGGAAACACCCCAGTTCGCCCAGATGGAGCTGGCCAGAGAGGCGCTGAAGGACTACAATTACAAATGGGCCAAGCTTGGCATGACCACCGAGGGCGAGACGTTGGTCATGCGCCTGCAGTTCGACGGCAAGCCGGCCAGGCCTTTGCCTTTCGTCTATAAAAAAGAGATCGGCAGTTTCGTGCGGGTCGAGGCCGGCTCTCAAGGATCGGTTTTCCAGGGTATTTCCCTGGATGTGAACCTGAAACTTCCTTTGAACCGGCTTTTAGAGTATAAGGGTCTAGTCGATATGATCGATTAGTATCCGCGCAGAAATAGCCAAGCCAATCTTACCCTTGGCCGATATCTTTGTTGCGCGAAAAATTTAATCCTCGGAATATCAAACATATGCACCCCGAGGGTATTTCCTTTGGGCACCTCCGGTAAAATTTTTCGTGCGCCTCGATCTCGATCAAATTTGCCTATTTCTGCACGGATACTGAAATTCTCAAGGAGATTGATGATGAGAAATCTGAAAAACCTCTGGCTGCCGGCTGTGGCCGTCCTTTGGACACTGGGGACTCTCTCCTCATGTGCCACCCGTCATGAGGTGGAAGTAAAGCCGGTTGAGATCAAGCCCATCCACATCACCATCGATGTCAATGTGAAAGTGGACCGGGCGCTGGACGATTTTTTCGGAGATATCGACGAGACCGCCGAAGAGATCAAGCAGTCGGAATGATGCCGGTGGAAACCGGCTATTTTGGACGATTGAAAGGATGGTAAACATGAACCGGAAAGGTTATCTGTTCTGGATTATGGCCGTGATGCTGGCCACAAGTTTTCTCTTCTCTGCGCCGGTTTTCGCGGCGGGTATTAAGGCGCGCATGAAAAGCCGACTGCCGAAGATCGTTCAGCTCAAGGCAAAGGGCATCGTCGGCGAGACCAATGATGGTTTCTTGGCCTTTGTTGGGGCCAAGAAAGCGGATCCGGACCTGGTGGCTGCGGAAAACGAGGACCGAAAAAAGGTGTACCAGGCAATCGCCAAGCAGCAGGGCACCTCGGCCAAGGTGGTCGGCCAACGCCGGGCGCTGCAGATCGCTAAAAAAGCCCGGCCCGGAGAATGGCTTCAGGATGCCGGCGGCAAGTGGTACCAGAAATAAAACCGCCGCGCCGATTCGATATTCGTCTAAGCGCCGGACGCCTGGAGGCGCTTTGGATCGGCCCGGAACCGGATAAGGCCCCCACCCTTGTATTTCTCCACGAGGGATTGGGTTGTGCGGCCCTCTGGCGGGATATCCCGGCACGGCTGGCTGAGATGACCGGCTGCGGGGCCCTGGTCTTCAGCCGACTGGGGTATGGCGGCTCCGACCCCTGTCCGTTGCCGCGCTCAATGGATTTCATGCACCATGAGGGGCAGGTGGTGCTGCCCGATGTCATCCGGCAATGCAAAATTCGTAATCACGTCCTGATCGGCCATTCGGATGGCGGGTCGATCGCCTTGGTCTGCGCTGGCAGCTGCCCAGCTCCCGGTCTGGCTGGTGTGGTGACCCTGGCGGCCCATGTTTTTTGTGAAGCGATCACCCGGCGTTCCATCGAAGATGCCCGCAGACGCTATCTTGCCGAAGATCTCAAGGCACGCCTTGCGGTGTATCATGGCGAAAATACCGATTGTGCATTCTGGGGCTGGAACGATGTCTGGCTGCACCCGGATTTCATGCAATGGAACATCGAGGAATTTCTGCCAACCATTCATGTGCCGTTGATGGCCATCCAGGGCGAGGATGATCCGTATGGTAGCGTTGCCCAGGTCGATGCCATTCGGGATGGCAGGAAAAGCGCGGTGGACGTCCGAATGATTGCCGATTGCGGTCATTCTCCGCATCTGGAACGCGGCGATCATGTCCTGCCGATCATTCGCGACTTTATTGCGCATTCTAACCTTGCAATGGATTCGGCATCCATTGTGACGGGGACATAGCACGTTGGAGAAATTGAGACAATTTTGGCTGCTGGTGGTGGATGTGTGGAACCGGGGACTGCTTGAAACCAGCCTGGGACGCATTTTCGTGGCTCTGGGCATTGTGGTCCTGGCCCTTTTGGTGCGCAACCTGTTTGTCAGACTCATTGTCGGTTGGTTTCGTCGGATGGCGCAAAAAACCAATACGCGTTTAGACGATGAGGCCCTGGCCGTGCTCGAACGGCCCATGGCATTCATTCCTGTGCTGGTGGGGCTCTATTTGGCCATCGACTATCTGGACCTGTCCGGCGGCTTGGCGCTCTTTGCCGATCGTCTGGTGCGTTCGCTGATTGTTCTGGTTATCTTCTGGGCGTTCAGAAATCTGGTGGTCCCGCTGTCCACCCTCCTGCGTCAGTTGGAACGCTATTTTACCGCTTCCATGATTGACTGGCTGATCAAAGCCATCAAGGTGGTCTTGATATTCATTGGCGCAGCCACGGTGCTCGAAATCTGGGGAATCCGCATCGGACCGATTATTGCCGGTTTGGGATTGTTCGGCGTAGCCGTGGCCCTGGGTGCCCAGGATCTGTTCAAGAATCTGATTTCCGGGATTTTAATCATCGCCGAGAAGCGGTTCAACCCGGGCGACTGGATCAAGGTGGACGGAGAGGTGGAAGGTACCGTGGAAGACATCGGCTTCCGTTCCACCCTGATCCGGCAGTTCGACAAGGCCCCGGTGTATGTGCCCAATGCCAAACTGTCCGACAATTCGCTGATCAACTACAGCAAGATGAGCCATCGGCGCATTTATTGGTTGATTGGCGTGGAGTATCGCACAACCGTGGATCAGTTGCGCCAAATCAGGGACGGTATCGAGACATATATCCGTGAAAACGATGCTTTCGACACGTCTCCGGCGTTGTCTACCTTTGTGCGTATCGACCGGTTTTCCGATTCGTCCATCGATATCATGGTTTACTGTTTTACCCGCACCACGCAGTGGGGGGAATGGCTGGCGATCAAGGAAAAGTTGGCCTGTGAAATCAAATGTATTGTCGAAGGGGCGGGGACTGGATTTGCGTTTCCCAGCCATTCGATCTATGTGGAAAGCCTACCGTCTGACCCACCGGAGGTTGTTTTACCCGGTTCCCGTGCTCCGCGTGGGAACCCGATTTCAGGATAGCAGCGCTCTTTCAGGAGCACGGTAGCGCAGTGTTGTTTGTCGATACCGATAGCGGTACCGATGGTGTTTACCTGATTCCCGGGAGGAAGCAGAGGCGCGAGGGGTATTCACGAATCGGCCGGCAGCCGCTCCAAAACATTGCCCTCTTCATCCAGTACGAAAATGAGAAATCCGCCGTCCACTGCATAACCGGCCAGATCCTCGTAGATGATGGCTTGGATCTCGTATTTTCCCTTTTTCTCCAGATGCATATGAAACATGGCCTGCTGGGCGGCATCCTTGCTGAGAAACGCGGGGATGAAAGCGACATTATGCTCGGTATCGGTCTGGCCGACGATCTGATCGATGTTGCCGATTTTCTGGATCGCCACATAAAGCCATGTGTCCGCTTGAATCGTCATTTGCCTCTCCCTTAAAAACCAATGTCTTCATTGATTAAAACGATTTTTATCCGGTTCTTGGGAAAACATTTTTCGGTGATCGTCCACGTGTTGCAGATTCGATCCGGGCTGCTGCAATTCTCGCACGCGCCGGTCTTATCGCATGGGGTTTTTTTCTCCAAACGCATCACGTTGACCGGGGCGGCATAATTTTTGATGCGATCAAAGGCCGCCTTGCGGTCGGCGACGATTTTGTTCCGGCCGATGAAAAGGAGCACCTGTTTGGGGCCGAACGTCAGGGCGGCCACCCGATTGCCGATCATGTCCAGGTTGACCAGATGGCCTGTTTCGGTGATTGCATTGGTGCCGGTGATGAACAGATCTACCAACATGGATTCCCTTCGCCGCTGCAAGCTCTGCTCCGGGGACATGCCTTTGTCATAGGTGTCTAAAATGGTATAGCGGGGATCGTTCTTCAGAGCTTCGTAAAGGCGTGTGCCCACGAAGGTTACGGATCCGCCCCAGGAGATGGTCCGGGGTGCGATTTCCGGAATCAGTGTGTTGTAGGCGATCTTTTTGGCCAGATCCTTGTTGTCGGCAATATAGACATCGAAATTGTTGGCCTCCAGGGCTTTTTTCAATTTTTGCAGCCGGATTTCCCAGTAATGGCTGACGGGGTTGTCCATGAACGTCTCCTTTGATCCTTTCGCATGCCTTTTCAGGGTGTGCAGCCGGTTTTATCCTTCCGATAGAGCTCTGTCAAGGTGCACCCGCCGGCACGCTTTCCGTAAGCATCGGGCAAGATTCGCGCGGATTGAAAGGTTTTTTATCCCTTTCGACGGTTTATTATCCGGTGACCTGGCGCTGCATCCGGTCGAGGTAGTCATCCAGTTCCTGCATGTTGGAAAAAACCTGATGGGACGGAAGGGCCTTGATAATATCGAACACCTTCTGAATCTGGGGCTGCAGATTCAGAAGGATTACCCTACCGTTATAGGCTTTCATGGTCCGCTGTGCCTTGGCAATTGTCCGCACCCCCATACTGGAGATATAGTCCAGCGTTTCCATGTCGAAGACCAGGGTGTGCGGTTCTTCTTTCAGTACTACGTCCACCCGTTCTTCCAGAATGGCATACGTATTGGTGTCCAGCCGTCCTGAGGGAGAAACGATATAGACACCGTCCATTTTTTGCTTCGATGTTACGGTCAGATTCATAAGTTTTCCTTTTTAGCGGAAACGCTTTTCCAGGCGCAGGATATTTTTCCCCTGATCGCGCCGGTATTCCATCCGGTCCATCAGGTTTTTTGCCAGCATAATTCCCATTCCGCCCTTGTCCCTTTCTTCAAGGGGTTTTTCCCTGCCCCCCTGCACGTTCAGCGGGTTGAAGGGAATGCCGCCGTCCTGCAAAATCAGGATCAGGGCGTTGTTTTCGACTAACAGCTCCAGCGTGATGTTGTGATCGAGGTCGTCGCCGAATCCGTAGAAGACGATATTCGAGAAGACTTCCTCGATGGCCAGGGTGACGTCGTGAATCACTACCCGCGGGCAGGAGGCCGACTCGGCAACCCGTGAAATCGCCTCGACAATCCTTCTCATTTCGTGGATGTCGTTTCGTAAAATAATCGTTTTGCCCGTGTAGCCGATGTGGTGCGGCGAGAAGTAGGTGAGTGAGAGCAGGGTCAAATCGTCATCCAACGGCCTCCCACCCGTGAATTCGCGAATTCGGGAGATGATGGCGATTACCCGTTCCTTTGGGGTCAGTCCGGCTGTCAGCGATACGGTGTTCATCAGGGATTCCTGGGAGAACAGGTGATCCTGGCTGTCCTGCGCTTCGGTAACGCCGTCGGTATACAGAAGCAGGCTTTCCCCATGCTGCATTTTCACTGCGGCCTGGCGGTATTGGGAGGTGTCGTCGAAGCCGATGGCCGGGCACTGGGCGTCGCTGAGCATTACCGAATTCCCCTTGCGGCCGATAAAAAGGGGCGGATTGTGCCCGGCACAGGAGTAGGTCAGATCGCCGGCACTCAGGTTCAAAACGCCCAAAAATACCGTTACAAAGGTGAGCGAAGGATTGTTCCTGGCAATTTCGCGATTGACATCTGCCAGGATATATTCCGGTTCCGCGAGCAAGCGGGCCGCGGATTTGATCATGGTTTTGGTCATGGCCATGAACAGGGCCGCAGGCATCCCTTTGCCGGATACATCGCCAATCACCAGGCACAGATGATTTCCATCGATGAAAAAACAATCGTAAAAATCTCCCCCCACTTCGCGGGCCGGTTCCAGGCTGGCATAAATGTCAAACTCCTTCCGGTTGGAAAAGGCCGGAAAGTCCCCGGGGACCAACTGCAGTTGGATTTCCCTGGCCACTGCCAGTTCGCTTTCGATTTTCTCCTTTTCAGCGATGGTGACCTTCAGGGCTTCCGTCTGAAGTTTGACCTGCCTTCTGAGAAAGACGTTTCCCAGAATGATCAACCCCATGATGACAGCGATGGCGCTTAACACCCACAAGGGGCGCAGCCAGAGCGGCAGCGTCACTTTCCTTACGCCCTGTGTCCAGCGGTCAAGGGAACTGTAGAAGATCGAATTGGGGTTCTCTTTCAGTTTTTTTAAATGGCGGTCCAGGGTGGAGAGAATTTTTCGGTTCTGGTTCTTGGAAACGGCAAACCGCAATTCCGTGTGCCTGAAGCTGACAGGACTTCTTCTCACCTTGAAGCGCTTTTCATAGTAGGCCCCGTAAAGGTGGGAAACAATGCCGGCGGCCACTTCTTTATGATGAACCAGGGACAACACCTCGCCGTAAGAATCCACCTGTACGAAGCGGGAACGAATCTCGAATTTTTCCAAAATGGTGGCGAAGGTCTGAAAATAGATGTCGGACCCGACCACGGCCACATCCTTATCCTGAAAATCGAGGATGTCCGGCAAGACCGCATCCGAAGCGGTGTACAACTGGCCCCAGTTGGCAACGATGGTCTCCTGGCCGAGAATGAACCTGTTTTCGTGTTCCATCGCGACGGCCATGCCCGGAAACAGATTGACGGTGCCCTCTTCCAAACGCCGGATGCACTCGCTGTAGGAACCGGGAAGATAGCGTATCAGCCAGCCTTCTTCGTCTGTGATGTCGTTGAGAAGATCGACGGCAATGCCCTTCACCTGACCGTCGGTGTCGGTGAAGATCAGAGGGGGGGTCTCATGAAAACCCACGACGACTGGACCGTCGGCGACGGATGCCGTGGCTCCCCAGTGCAGCCAGAAAAGAATGAGCAGAAAGATAGGGTAGATTCTGTTTTTCACGAGGCCATATGGGGATGCATGATTCAACCGGTTCAGTTGCTCTGGGAAATAAGGTAATTGCGGAAGATGTCTTTCAGGCGCCCCCGTTTTCGCATGTCTTCAATCTCCCGGTCAAGGGTTGAAATCAGGGGCGCATAAACCGATTTTTTGCCGATCAGAATATGAAAACCGCTTTCGGAGCCGACTCCGTTGGTTTCCACAATTTTTTTGGAAAGCCCCAAGTCGACGATATGTGGGGCGGCCAGGATCTTTTCCTCAATGATCAGGTCTCCCCGTTTGGACGCCAGCATGCGATACATGCTGTCTACTGTGGTGGCGAAGGTAACGGGGATGCCGACCCCCTGCACTTCTTTTTCCGTCCAGCCGTTGCCAAGATAGGAGATGACGCGGTATCCGCCTTTCTTGATGGACGTTAAACCGTTGAGCAGATGGATTTCATGAATTCTGGGGTGTTCTCGAAAGGTATAGAGGATACGGCGCTTGATCCAGATGGGCCGACTGTGAGTCACTGAATATTTCTTTCGTTCCGGTGTGGGGATGGTCACCATGATATCCGCCTCACCGCTTTTGACCATTCGTTGGCAGCGTTTCCAGGGGTAGACGGCGATATCGACATGGAGCCCAAGTCTTTTTTGGAACACCTCCATGACGATATCATGGAAAAATCCGGAAAAATTTCCCTCCTCGGTTCGAAAATTTGCCGGAGGATAGTCGGTGAAGACCCATTTGACGGCATCCTGACTTCTGGCGGGCATCGCCGAAGCGAAGAGTAAAAATAATACAGCGAGTATTTTTATACTGTTCGACATGACGGGGACCACCTGTTCAACGGGTCTCGCGTGCCGGAATCCAACGCTTTTAACGGGCCGTTTTCAGCAATTGACGGCCCCGTTGACTGACGGGTCCAATGGACTCATTTCTTTGCCGCATTTAGGACAGAAGATGGCGGCCATATTGTGATTGTCCATGATGGCTTCTTCCGGGAGGTCGATGAAAAACGGATCGTTTCCATTTCCGCTGCAGATTTCGTTGTAACAATAAAAGCGATGGGTCTGGATGGTGTCTTCCGGCGCCGGCGGCAGTTGTTTCATGGGCTTGCCGCACCGGGGACAGAAGATGGTGGCCATATTGTTGCCGTCCATCACGGCTTCCTGAGCGAGTTCGAGAACGAACGGCCCTTTATCCCCATGGGTGCAGCTTTCGCTGTTGCAGTAGAATCGGGTGGACATAATACGTGCTCCTTTGGTTATTTCTATAAAAAACAGTTTAAACGCGTTGCCATTGGTTTACAAGTCTTTGTTCGGGTTCCCCGGGTTTAATGATCCGGCACAACGGGGACCGATCTGTTGCGCTGTTCTTCCATGAACAAATGTGACCAGCCATTGTTAGAAACAGGTGTGCGCCATTTTTATTTCGCCAATAGGATGGGATCGAAAGCGCCATTTGTCAAAAAAATGGGGGCCGATTTCATCAAGACGCAGAACTGTGGTATATAATCATTCCTGCCGGATTTGATGAGGGGGGACACAAGATGGCCTATTTTAGAACCCGTGACGGATGCAGCCTGTACTACGAAACCGTAGGATTCGAACTGGTCCGGCCGGTTGTGGTCTTTTTGAACGGCACCTTGCAGACGACTATGTACTGGAAGGTGATCGCCGGATCGCTGAAACCCGAATTCCGGTCACTGCTCTACGATGCCAGGGGGCAGGGGGAAAGCGAACTCGGGGCGCTGCCCCTCAGCCTGGATCTGCACATGGAGGACCTGACTGCGCTTCTCGATCGCCTTGCCGTCGGAGCGATCAACCTGGTTGGGATGAGCCACGGCGCTCTGCTATCCTATGCCATGGCCCGGCGCGACCCGGAAAGGGTCAGCCGGATGGTGTTGTGCTCCATCGGCGTCCGCGCGAAGACTCGCGCCCGACTGATCGTCCGGTCCTGGCGGTCCATCGTTCAAAGCGGCGGCCTCGAGCCCATGGTTGACGCGGTCCTGCCGCACGTTTTCGGGGAGGCGTTTTTAAACCGCAACAGCAGGCATCTGGAGCGCGTGGCCAAAACCATTGTTCGCCGCAACCGGGGCCCTTTTCTGCTGGCCCATTTGTCGGCCATGACCGCATATCCGCGACTGAGGTCCATGCTCAAAAAAATGGATATTCCCTTGCTGGTGATGTCCGGTTCAGACGATTCGCTGGTCAATGCTGCCGGTGCCGCCGAAGTGGCCGAGAAGAGCGGCGGCAGGCATCTGGTCGTCCAGGATGCCGGTCACTCGATTCCGGTCGAAGCGCCGAAGTTGTTTCTGAAAACGCTCACGCAATTTCTTTCGGACCGCTGGGCCGGCATGCCTGAAGGGTTCTGACAGAAAACTTCTTGACAATCGGGCAACCCCGCCTTTAAGCAGACAAAACGACTGTTTATTGTCAGGCGCGAAAGAGAGTTCAACGATAAAAAAGGAGTCGGTAAGCAATGGTCAGTGTTGGCATTGTCGGATGGCGGGGTATGGTGGGATCGGTTCTCATGGACCGCATGCGAAGAGAAGAGGATTTTTCGGCTTTCGAGCCCGTTTTTTTCTCAACCTCGCAAGCAGGAAAAGACGGGCCGGAGGTCGGTGGAGTCGTGCAGCCGGTCCTGGACGCCAATGACCTGGAGAAACTGGCCGAAATGGCGGTCATCGTCTCCTGTCAGGGAGGCGGTTATACGGAGCGTATCCATCCGGAACTTCGGAAGAAGGGCTGGAGCGGCTACTGGATTGACGCCGCATCGACCCTGCGAATGAAAGAGGACAGCGTCATCGTTCTCGATCCGGTCAACCGGCACGTGATCGACCGGGCACTGGACGAAGGCGTCAAGGATTTTATTGGCGGGAACTGCACGGTTTCCCTGATGCTGATGGCTGTCGGCGTTCTGTTCGCCCGAAACTGGGTCGAGTGGCTGACCGCCATGACCTATCAGAGCGCCTCGGGGGCCGGCGCCAACAACATGCGCGAACTGGTGCAGCAAATGGGGGTGTTGGGCGAAAAGAGCAAGGGCCTGCTGCATGACCCGGCGGCGACCATTCTGGACATCGATCGGCGGATTTCCCAAACCCTTGTCGACTCGGATTTTCCCACGCAATATTTCGGTGCCCCGCTGGCGGCCAGCCTGATTCCCTGGATCGATCGGGCCATGGACAACGGGCAAACCCGTGAGGAGTGGAAGGGAATCGCCGAGACCAATAAGATTCTCGGGCGATCCGACAGCCCGATCGCCATTGACGGGCAATGTGTCCGCGTCGGTGCCATGCGCTGCCACAGCCAGGCCCTGACCATCAAGCTCACCGAGGCGATTCCCTTAAAGACCATCGAAGAAGCCATCGCCTCGGCCAACGACTGGGTGTCGGTGGTTCCCAACGACAAAGCGGCCACCCTGGCGCAGCTTAGTCCGGCGGCGGTTTCCGGGACGCTGACCATAGCTGTGGGCCGAATCCGCAAAATGAACCTGGGGCCGGACTACCTGACCCTGTTTACCGTGGGCGATCAGCTATTGTGGGGGGCTGCCGAACCGCTGCGGCGGGTGCTGGAAATTATCCTCGGCCATATGGCGGTGTGATTGTATTTTGCCTCGATTCGGGGCTCCCTTTCGACCCGATTTCGGCCAAAGCAAACGACGCGCTTTATACCACGTATTTTGATAACGTATAAATCTATGTTTTTTAAGGGTTGTGTTTTTTCCCTGTTGGTGTATGATCTTTTTAATTGGGTGCGTTTCTTGTCGTCAGCTCCTCAATCTCTAACGGTTTGAGGAGCTTTTTTTTGTGCTGTCGCAATGTTGCGTCAGATCGTGCAAGAGGCACAGACGCCGTTTCAGCCCGCCACGCGGTTAAAACCTATAAGAAACACCGGCATCGAAAGTAAACGAACGCCATTGGACTTCATTCAGCCGTGTATCGGCAGTGGTGCCGTCCGCGTAAAAGATGCGGTCCAGTCCCGGGTCGGTGGTCATTTCCTGCATATTCATACCGGCGTTTATTCCCCAGCGACTTTTCATTTCGAACAGCATCCTGACCCCGACCCGATAGCCGTTGCCTTCCGCTTCGTGGATAAAGCTGACCGGATGGCGGTACTCGTCCCGCAGGTTCCAGTTGGCTTCAGCATCGTAGTCGTTCCAATGCACCTCGCCACTGAGCAGGATGCCGATACGGGTAAACGAGCCCTCCTTGCATGGGATCGACAGCATGAGATCCACACCGATCCAGGGGCCTTCCCAATGGGTTTCGTAACGGCTGTCCAGATTGGCGATGGGGCCGACGGGAGGGGTGTCGGGGGACGAAGAAAGCGCCTGGTAGCCGTCCACAATATTCAGGTCCTGCTCCGAAACGGCATAGCCGACCAGGGGGTTGACCGCCAGGGTGCCGTCAAAAAACGCGAAGCTGAGGCCGATGCCGATGGATCCATCCCACACGCTGTTGCCGTCCACCGAGTTGGTCGAACGGGAAAATTCCAGGGTGCGGCCGTCGCCGTCGTAATCCGAATCCCGATTGTCTCCGGAAGCGACCGTCCCATAGTTCAGGTTGCCGCGGATATAAAACCGATCCTTGATGACGGTACGGTTGGACAGGTTGAATTGGTAGATTCTGACACCGGACCACTTGAGTTCGCTGCGTACGGTGGGATTCTGACCCTGCAGGTTGCCGGCGATGTTCCAGTTGAGGTTGTCGGTCCGGTATCCTGCGGAAAGTTCGAAGGTGGTGGCCGCCCAATTCAAAAGGGGGCTGGCGGTTGCCGGATTTTCCTCCGGTTCCTTGGATTCCGGTTCCGTCTGTTGGGATAAGGCAGAAGAAATAGGGGAAAAAAGGAGCAATCCAATCATCACCACCATGAGAAAGTGTCGCATAGGCAGCCTTTTCGCAAAAATCGCATTCGTAGGTTGATGGCAATCGGCCCGATGGGCCGTTGGTGCCGGTCCGGACGGGCCGTTGGGCTCTCATCCCATGAAAACGCATGAAATACAAGCTTTGAACGCGGCAGCTCCCTTCTTGACTTGCTACCATTGGTGATTTAAAGTTGGTTCGTTTTTGTTTGACGACCGGCGAATCGGGCCTTGTCAGGGGGCAGCGGCAAACGCTTCGCACCGGTCGGAAGGCAGCGTCCGAAAAAAGGCGTTGCCTTTGGTTTCTGGAGCCGGAGGGACCCAAACACAACGGTCCTGGCTGCTGGCGAAAGGGATGGATGAACGCTACCGAAAAAATAGATGCGTGGGTTGCCCGCGCCGGTGAACAGCTTTTTCAATTCGCCATCGACCGTGGCGACATGCAGGCGATCCTGAATTCCCTGCCCCCCACGATGCAGGAAAATCGGGTCGCCCTGGAATACGAGATTCAACTGCTCAGAATTATTTCCGTCGGTTGGGCGATTGCGTTTTTTCTGGCCGACGACCGCCTTAAAAATCCCGTCGGCCAGTATTTCTGGGAGAATATCAGGGCGTTTGCCGCCACCCTTTCTTCCTCGGCATCGCTCACCGTGGGTGCCGATATCGACTATTTCGATACCGTCAAGCAGCGCCTCGATTTTTATGTCGGTACCCTGGAGAGCGCCTGCGGAATTGACCAGCCGGCCATGGTCATCGGTCCGGCTTTTGCCGAAGTTTGCGGGGATCAAGACGACGCCTGTGCGTCCCTGGCCGGCAGCAAGATGTTTACCCATACCATTCATGCCGTTCGCGAGTACCTCCAGGCTGCGTTTGACCCACAGGATGGCAGCTGTGACCGATCTTAAATCCAAATGGCTGCCGGCCGTTATCGGCGGCCTTCTGCTGACTGCGGCTTTCCCCAAAATGGGGTTTTCGCTTCTGGCCTGGATCGCCCTGCTTCCCCTCCTGATCTCCCTGCGGGGCCTGGATGGCGGGCGTGCGTTTCGGGTCGGTTGGATTTTTGGTATGGCCCATTACCTGACCCTGTTGTACTGGGTGGTGTTCACCATGCGCACTTACGGATACCTGCCGTGGTGGCAGTGCATCTCCCTTCTGGTGCTGCTGGCGGCCTACCTTTCCGTTTATCCGGGGCTCTTTGCCCTGGCCATGGTCCGTCTCGTTAAACGACCCGGCCACCTGGTGATTCTCGCCCCTGTCTTCTGGGTGGCGCTTGAATATCTGCGCAGCTTCATACTGACCGGTTTTCCATGGGGAATCGTTGGATATTCCCAGTTTAATCGGTTGCATATCATCCAGATCTCCGATATGTTCGGTGTATACGGCGTCACGTTTCTGATCGTTCTTTTCAATGCCACCATTTACGTCCTGCTGCTGCTCCTGGCCCAAAAGAAATGGGAGGGGCAGCCGGTGGGCCGAACGCTGGCCCTAAAAGCCGGCCTGCTTGCCATTGGGATGATTTTTTTGTCGCTGGCCTACGGCAGTTTCCGCATCAAGGCCGTGGACGATGCCCGGGTTAAGGCCCCGACGGTACGCGTAGCGGTCGTACAGGGCAACATCGATCAGGCTCGTAAATGGGATCCGGCATTTCAGATCGGAACCACGAAAAAATATGTGACCCTGACACTGGAAGCCGCCTCGCGGCAGCCCGATCTGGTGGTTTGGCCGGAAACGGCGACGCCTTTTTACTTTTCGGCCAGTCCCAAACTTACCCGGATGGTGACCGACACCGTTCGAGAAGCGGGCACCTACCTGTTGGCGGGCAGCCCCAGTGTAGACGTGGCGGATGGCAGGCGGGCCTACTACAACAGTGCCTACCTGGTGACGCCGGAAGGTCATGCCGGTGAGCGTTATGACAAGGTCCACCTGGTTCCCTTCGGCGAATATGTCCCCTTGAAGGGCCTCCTGTCCTTTGCCGGCAAGATGGTGGCCCAGGTGGGAGATTTTTCCGCTGGCCAAAAGGGCCGCACGCTGGCCTGGAAAGAAGACAAGGCGCCCATCGGCGTGCAGATCTGTTTTGAGATCATTTTTCCGGGTCTTTCCCGGTCGTTGACCAAAAACGGTGCCGGCCTGCTGGTCAATCTGACCAACGATGCCTGGTTCGGCAGAAGCAGCGCGGCGTACCAGCATTTTTCGATGGCGGTTTTCCGGGCTGTCGAGAACCGGCGCAGCCTGGTAAGGTGCGCCAACACCGGGATCAGTGGGTTCATCGACCCCGTTGGCCGGGTGGCGGCCCAAACCTCCCTGTTCGAAGATGCGGTGGTGGATCGAAACGTTCCCGAACTTCGGGAAACGAGCATCTACACTCGCTTTGGCGACCTGCTGGCCGTGGTTTGCCTGTTGGGATTGGCATGGTTTGCGGTACGGCAACGGTTTCTAACGGGCGTTTTTCCAGCCGGCGGGCTGCTGGCGGCGTTGCCCGAAAAACTGAAGGATTGGGTCGACCGGATGGTCGGCAAGAGGAGATAAATCATGAGTGGTGAAGCCAAACAGGCATTGAAAGAGCATCGTCAGAAACTCGACCAGCTCAAGGAGTATCTTTGACCTGGGCAGCCAGGAAAAACGATTGCAGGAAATCGAGGCGGAAATCGCCAGAGACGGATTCTGGGACAACCCCGACGCCACAACGGCGATCTTAAAGGAGCGAACGGGATTAAGCCAGCGCATCGAGGCCTTCAAAGGCTTGGACAAGGATCTTGAGGACGCGGGGATCCTGCTGGAGTTGGCCGTCGAAGAGGACGATGCCGGCACCCTGGACGAGGTGTCCGGTCAGATTGGCGAGTTGGGGCGCCGCATGCACCGGCTTTCCCTGGACATGATGCTCGACGGCGTCGACGACCAGAACAACGCCATCGTTTCCATCAATGCCGGTGCCGGCGGTACCGAGGCCCAGGACTGGGCCGAAATGCTCTTCCGCATGTACCTGCGATGGGTGGAGGCCAAGGGGTTCAAGTCCACCATCGTCGATTTCCAACCCGGCGACGAGGCGGGCATCAAGAGCGTCACGTTTACCGCCACCGGCTCATACGCCTATGGCTATCTCAAATCGGAAACCGGCGTTCACCGTCTGGTGAGAATTTCTCCCTTCAATGCCAGCGGCAAGCGCCACACCTCCTTTGCCTCTGTTTTCGTATATCCGGAGCTGGACAATACCATCGAGGTCGATGTCGAGGAGAAAGACCTGCGCATCGATGTGTTTCGAGCCAGCGGTGCCGGTGGCCAGCACGTCAACAAGACAAGCAGTGCCGTGCGCATCACCCACCTGCCGACCGGCATCGTGGTTCAGTGCCAGCAGGAGAAATCCCAGCACCGCAACAAAGACATGGCCATGAAGGTGCTCAAGTCGCGGCTTTACGAAGCGGAAAAGCGCAAGCAGGACGAACGGATGCAACAGATCCACGACGGCAAGGACGATATCGCCTGGGGCAGCCAGATTCGCTCTTATGTGCTGCACCCCTACCAGATGGTCAAAGACCATCGCATCGGTCTGGACGTGGGCAACGTGAACGGCGTGCTGGATGGGGATATCGATGTGTTTATCGAGGGCGTTCTTCTCTCTCACAAGGCCTAGTCGCCCCCGTCTGGAAATGGCCAATTTGCCCGATATGTGCGTTGTGCTCAAATGATTGACCCCGAAGGCATTATCCGCCAGTTCTATCCCGTCGGCGGGATCACCCGGGAACTGTTGCTGCGCCACGGCGAACTGGTGGCTGGCAAGGCCCTGGCGGTTCTCGACCGGGCGCCATGGCTGGACGCGGATCGGGACTTCGTGGTCCAGGCGGCCATGCTGCACGACATCGGAATCGGACGGACCCATTGCCCGGAATTGGGCTGCACGGGCGATCTGCCCTATGTCTGCCACGGCGTCGAAGGCCGGAATATCCTCGACCGGATCGGCTTGAAGCGCCATGGACTGGTTTGCGAGCGCCACGTGGGAGTGGGCATCCGGGCGGACGAAACGCTGCGGCGAAAGCTTCCTTTGCCGGCCAGGGACATGGTGCCTCTTTCTCTGGAAGAGCGGCTGGTCTGCTACGCGGACAAGTTTTTCTCGAAGACTGACAATGGCCGGCATGAGAAACGCATTGATGAGATCATGGCCGGCCTCAACCGATTTTCACCGGAATACGGGGCGCGTTTCATGGCGCTCCATCGATGGTTGACCCGCCAGCCGGCCGGGCCGCAAGACGCTGCTGACGGTTGATCCCATGGAGGGAATGATGACGCCAGAAGAAATCCGTGAACACCTTCGCTTCTACTTCATTACAGACGATTCCGTCGATGGGTTTTCGGCCATGGACCAGGTTCGGGTGGCCCTTGAAGCCGGTGCGACCCTGATTCAATATCGCAACAAATCCTTTTCCTTGAAAGACTTTGAAGAGGTCGAGGCCATCTGCCGGTTGTGCCGTCAACATCGGGTGCCTTTTGTGGTCAACGACGACGTGCTGCTGGCCCGGGCCGCAGGAGCCGACGGCGTCCATGTGGGCCAGGACGACACCCCACCCCGGCTGGCCCGGCGCATTATGGGGCCGGAGGCCATTGTCGGGGTGTCGGTCTCCAGCATGGAAGAACTGGAGCGCACCGACCTGGTGTCCTGCGATTATATTGGCACGGGCCCCACGTTTCCAACCGACACCAAAAGCGATGCCAAGGCGGTTCACGGTCTTGCGGGCCTGCGGGACATCGTCAACCTCTCGCCCCTTCCGGCCGTCGCCATTGGGGGCATCGATCCGGCCAATGCGCTGGACTGTTTTGCCCACGGCGCCGCCGGTGTTGCCGTTATCAGTTGCATCACCCGCGTCGAGGACCCCGGCAGTACCGCTGCGGCCATGGCTGCCGCCTGCGGTATTACGCCCGGCGGGGCACGGTCATAAATGGGCTTTGACGAATCGAACACGTCCGGGGAGATCCGCGAGCTGGCACGGGCCGCGGAAAAGAGAATCCGCCCCCATATCCGGCGAACGCCTCTGGAGCCGGCCGCCGACCTGAGCCGCGAAAACGACGGCCGGGTATTTTTCAAGCTGGAAAGCATGCAGCATACGGGCTCCTTCAAGGTCAGGGGCGCCCTGAACCGGCTGCTGGCCATGGACGAAGGTGAAGTGCGGGCGGGGGTGATCACGGCATCCTCCGGAAACCATGGTCTGGCCACGGCCTTCGGGATGAATCGCCTGGGGATCGACGGGACGATATATCTTCCTGAAAAGGCCTCGCCGCTGAAGGTCCGCATGTTAGAGGACCTGGGCGCCAGGATCCGGTTCCACGGTGCAGACTGCGACCGGACCGAAGCGTTTGCCCGCCGGCAGGCCGAGAAAACCGGAAAAATTTACATTTCGCCCTATAACGATCCATTCGTGATCGGCGGCCAGGGAACCATCGGGCTGGAAATTCTGGAGCAGCTTCCCAAGGTGGATTGCATCCTGGCGTCGGTGGGCGGTGGCGGCCTGATTGCCGGCATTGCCGGAGCTGTCAAGGCGGTTCGGCCGGAGACCGCTGTCATTGGCTGTCTTCCCGAGAATTCACCGGCCATGGCCGTGTCGGTCCAAGCCGGGCGTATTCTGGATGTCCCCACGTATGATACCCTTTCCGATGGCACGGCCGGCGGTATCGAACCTGGTGCCGTCACCTTCGATGCCTGCAGCCGGCTGGTGGGCCGCTGGCAACTGGTATCCGAACAGGAAATTCGCCGGGCCATGGTGCAGGTGTTCGAGCGCCACCGGCTGGTGATCGAGGGGGCAGCCGCCGTGACGGTGGCCGGTTTTCTCAAACTGGCTCCCCGGCTCAAGGGAAAAACGACGGTACTTGTGATCTGCGGCCGAAATATCGACATGGGCGTGTTCAGGAGCGTTGTCTGCCCGGAAGCCTTATAGTCGTGGAAGCTTAGGTAATCATTATGGGCATCAGAAGTCGGCTGTTTTTCGCGGCAGCCATTCTTGTCGGCACCATGCTGCTGGGCAGCACTGGGTATTATCTCATTTTCGAAGGCAGTTCCAGCTACATCGACTGCCTGTACATGACCGTGATTTCCCTGACCACCGTAGGCTATGGCGAGGTGCTGGGCATCACCGGCAACGTACCGGCGCAGATTTTCACCATGCTGTTGATCGTTTTCGGCATGGGGGTTATCCTATACAGCATCAGTACATTGACGGCCATGCTGATCGAAGGCGAGTTGACCGGCATGCTCAGGAGAAGAAAAATGGAGAGAAAAATCGAAGCGATCTCCGGGCACTACATCGTATGCGGCGGCGGGGAGACCGGCTTCCCGCTGGCAGAGGAACTGGTAACCAGCAAGGCCAATGTCGTTCTCGTCGAACAGGCCAACAGCGTGATCGAACGCAGCCGCCAGACCAAGGGGCTTTATCACGTTCACGGCGATGCCACCGACGACAAAAACCTGATCGCCGCCGGAATCGAGCGGGCCTCGGGGATTGCCATCTGTCTTCCGTCGGATAACGACAACCTCTATATCACCATGACCGCCCGCATGCTCAATGCCAAGGCGCGCATTATCAGCCGCATGACCAATCGTCGCCTCAAGCCCAAGCTGCTCAAGGCCGGTGCTACCTCCGTGGTCTCCCCCAACGCCATCGGTGCACTGCGCATCGCGTCGGAAATGATCCGACCGGAAGCGGTGGAGTTTCTCGACAACATGCTGCGTAGTGAACGCGGCGAATTGCGCATCCATCCGATCGCCGTCAAGAAAAACTCCGACCTGGTGGGCAAACCGATTCTCCAATCCGGTCTGAGGGACCGATTCAACCTCCTTTTACTGGGCGTTCGCAAAGAAGGGGGCGAATTCGAATTCCGACCGCCCAGCTCTTTTATCATCGAGGCGGGTATGACCCTGATCGTGATGGGAGATATCGAGAATATCAATCTCGCCCGGGAGGAGCTCTGAATTCGAAGTTCGAAGCTGGACGTTCGATGTTCGACGTTTATAGGTCTGGATCTTGGCCCCCTTCGTAGGGGATTTTATCAAATCACCCGTTTAGCCGGTGCCATTTTGCCGTGCATACCGACCGGCCATGCATACCGCCGACATGGCGGCCACGGCCTCGATGAGTTCGGGCAGAGAAATCCGGCGATTGAAATCGCCCAGATGGGGGCCACTGGAAATGAGGATGTCTTTTTCTCCGCGGATTATCCCTTCTCGCTGTTCGGCGCCGTAGCCCCGTTCTTGAAGAAAGCCGAAAAACTGGCTGTCGCTCAGGGCCTTCTGCTCGGCGCGGCGCAGCAGTTCGGTCATGTGGCGGTCCACCCCCATTTCCTCGATCATGCGCTCCACGAGCCGATCGGCATCCAGCGGCAGCGGGATATTCGCCTGTGACCCGGTGAACCCGCTATAATAGTTCCGGAAAATTTCCCGGATCATGGATCCCAGCAACTGTCGGTCAAACAGATCCCGAGTGTCCAACGGGTTCCCCTTTTCATCCCATCCCACCTGGGTGGTTTCCCGGCAGCGAAAAACGCTGCCGGCCACCAGCAGAAGACTCAACAAGTGGCTTCCGATATGCCGGTACAGCGTTTGACTGCCGCCCGACAAGGGTTCCAGATGCTCGAAGTCGCGTAGCCCGGACAACCCGAAGTTGGGAAAGCGGCACGAATCCAGCCACTGGTCCAGACGGCCGGCGCGGAACCACTGGTAGCGGCCCTGGTCGTCGCGCCGCAGCCGCTGGGTGCGGTTGTGGAACAGGGGGATAGGGGCATTGTGGATGACCCCTTTTGCGGTCAAGCATCCCAGCAGGTAGGCGTTGCGGGCCAGCATTTCCGCCGCCGATTGTCCGTCGACGCCGTGTTGATTGGGATAGACGAAGTAGTCGCGATGGGCGAGAAAGGCCACGGCGATGTTGTCGGGATGCCGGTTCACCGCAGCCGGCGGCGACAACGGGAGGCGGTCCATGCGAAACAACCGGTGGCCGCCGCACAGCAGGGGGACGGGAATGTGAAACCGGCGGTTGAAGGCAAAGCCGGGTTCCCGCAGGTGCTCCATCCATCGGATCTCCCCGGTCAGTTCCCCCGGGGTGTCACCGGATTTGGCCAGTTTGACCACCAGCAGGCGGTTTCGGGAGTCGGTTGGCGCCACCAGGCTGCGTCCGATGTACCGGGGAGCGGCCGTCAGCGTCAACCCGTTGGATTTCGTCAGCCGTTTCCAGTCGACTGCCGGAGGACGGGGCTCTTTGCCGACCGGCATCCGCGGCGTGGCGATATCGACCGGCAGGCCACCCAAAGCTTCGGTGACGCCCCGGTGGGCATTGCCGTGCGTGACGAGCAGCAGCCGGTTCAACGATGCCAGCGCCATGTCCCCCAGTGTCGCACTTTCCTGTGCCATTGCCAGGTCTGTCATGACCGAAGCCGCTTCCCGGAACAGAAAATAAGACTGTCTGATTTTCCGAAATGCCCGGGTCCGAAGAAGGTCTTCGAGTGCGGCAAGGGTTTTATCATCCAGAACGCCGGTGTGCTTGCGCGCCAGTCGCCGCAGGTCGGCGACGGCATGGTATTTGGCGATGAAATCGTAATGGGGATGGGTCAGAGCCTCTTCGGACTGTGCTTTGAGCTTAGCGGGAAAGGAGGATGGCACGGTTTCTATAGATCCAGCAGATCTGCAATGTCGGACAACTGCCGGATGTGACGACCCGCCGTCAGATCCGGATTGCGGTAGGCCACGAAGAAAATACCGGCTTGCCTGGCCGCCATCTCGTCCACCTGTGAATCGCCCACATAAATGACCTCCTCGGGCAGGACAGCAAAGTGATCGACCACCTTGTTGAGGGCCTCGGGGTGGGGTTTGGGAAAGGTCACATCCAGCGCACAGACCACCAGATCGAAAAGATGATCGATGCGGTTGTCCGCCAGTACATGGGCCATGGTGTCGGTACGGTTGGTGGCCACTGCGGTTTTGTACCGGGGGCGAATGCGCTCCAACAGGTCGACCAAACCGGGCTCCATCTGCATGTATTTGAGAAACGGAAGGTATCCCAACTGCTTGCGGTAGGCGTGGGCGGCCTCGAGGGTGGCGCTGTCCGAAATTAGAAAGGCCAGGGCTTCATCGACGGTATGCATATGGGCATAGGCCAACTGCTCCGGCGTCATATCCGGCAGGTGGAAACGATCCAACAGATGGTTGTAATAGGCGCGGTTGGCATCCCGGGAATCGAACATGACGCCGTCGCAATCGAAGGCGACCACTTTGAGTTCGGTTTTCACAACTATCTTTCCTTCATTTACGACAAAGAGCATCGACGGTTGAGGGTCGACGCTCTTGCCTTTTTCTTCATTCGGTTAAGGGCGGACCTATCCGCCGGTGGCGTTCTTTGGGTTCGTCCCGGAGACGGGCCGGGGCTCGGCGCGAATAATCTGCCCGTAAACCGGAACCCTGAGCGATGATTTCACCGGGCTGTCGGTCATCAGGGTCAGGGTGTCGGCATAGCGACCGGCTTTCTCTCTTTTGTTTTCGATGGTCAGGATGTACCCGTCGGCCCCTTCCTTACTGAACTCTTCGATCGTAAAAGCGATATCCTTGCCGCTTCTGGCCTTGGCCTGGACAATTTTGAACGGGTAGGCCTTCTCGCGGGTAATGGTGATCTTTTTTTGGATATCGGTTCCCGACTTGCCCACCAACCGGGCGTATTTGGGCGCTATCTTCGCAAAATTGAGAACCTTGCCTGAAATGGAAAGGATGATGCGGTTGTTGGCCGGGTCGCTGGTAAAGACCTGGATCTGCTTTTTCATGGTCCGGCCGCCATAGCCATTGGTGTGAATCTTGATTCGGATGGTTCCCTCGCCGCCGGCGGGGAGCTGCCTCGGATAGGAGGCTACCGAACACCCTCAACCGGTTTTTACCTGATGAATGGCAAGGGGGCCATCGCCTATATTTTGGACGGTAAAATCCTGAAGCACTTCCGCCCCGTCAACCACCGGTTCGAATTCGTGCTTCAACACCGGCATGACGACAGAGGGTTCTGCTTGAGTCGGGGGTACAGCATTGGAAGATGCCTTTCCGGCGGCCTGCTTCGAGGCCCCGAAACCGGCTGTTATGCCCCACATCAGCGCCAGTATAAAAATTGGGATAACGATTCGAAATCTCATTTTTTTCTCCTTTATAAACGAGCCGCAGACTGCCGGCTGTTCTTCCAAAAGCCAAAAAATATTTTTATGCCTGACTTCCACTTCTGTCAAGTTACATCAGAAAAAACGGATCGACATCGACGGAAACCCTGATGTCCCGGCCAGTCGCGACGGCGTTGGGGCCTTGCATCAGTTCGTGAACCATTCGGTGAAGTGCGACGATGTCGGGGCTGATGATGAGCAACTGCCAGCGGTGGCGATTGGCGATACGCGCCAGCGGGGCTTCGATGGGCCCCATTAAATTCACCCGGCCGCCGCCGAGACCGGCGGTGGCCAGCATTTGCCGACCGTTTGTCCCTATCGTTCTTGCCATTTCGGCAGTTTTCTGCGGATCTTTACCGGAAATGCGGACGGCCGCCATGCGGGAAAAAGGAGGGTATCCCAGGGCTTTTCGAAAGCCGATTTCCTGGTCGAAAAATTTTTTGAAATCCTGATCCTTTGCCGCGCCGATGGTGAAATGGTCGGGATTGAATGTCTGCAGGACCACCTTGCCCGGATGTTCGCCGCGTCCGGCCCGCCCCGCCACCTGGGCCAGCAGTTGAAAGGTTCGCTCCCCGGAACGAAAATCGGGGAAATTGAGGGTCAGGTCGGCGCAGACCACCCCTACCAGGGTGATGCCGGGAAAATCGTGTCCTTTGGCCACCATCTGGGTGCCCACCAGAATGTCGATCCGACGCTGTTTCAGGTCCTTGAGAAGGCGGACGATGGCGCCTTTGCGGTTCATGGTGTCCCGGTCCATGCGCGCCACCCGCGCATCGGGAAACAATTGCTCCATCGCTTCCTGAACCTTTTCGGTCCCCATCCCCAGCAGTTTGATGTCCTCGCTGCCGCACGAGGGGCAGGCTGATGTGGCCGCTTTGGTAAACCCGCAGTAATGACAGCGGAACGCATTGGCCTTTTTGTGCAGGGTCAGGGAGATGTCGCAGTTTTTGCATCGCAGGGCCTGGCCGCAGTGGGCGCAGATGGGAAAGGCGGAAAATCCCCGGCGATTGAGAAAAATCAAGGCCTGGTTGCCTTCGTCCAGGGCATTGCGGATTTCCCTTTGCAATTGAGGCGTGACATAGCGTTGGATGCCGCGTTCGTCGCGAAAAAGGGAGAGATCCACGGTCTGAATCTCCGGCAGCGGTTGCCGGTTGATGCGTCGGGACAGCGTGGCAAGGTCGTATTTGCCGATGGTGACGTTGTGCCAGGATTGGACGGAAGGGGTGGCCGACCCCAGAATTACCAGGGCCTTGTGGTGACGGCCCCGAACCACGGCCAGGTCCCTGGCGTTGTAGCGCAGACCGCTTTCCTGCTTGTAGGAGGAATCGTGCTCCTCGTCTACGATGATCAGGCCGACATCCGTAAAGGGCGCAAAGATGCAGGATCGGGCGCCGATGGCAATGGCCGCCTCTCCGTTGACGATTCTCAACCACTGGTCGTAGCGTTCGCCTCGGCTCAGCCCGCTGTGGAGCACGGCTACCTTTTCTCCGAACCGGGCCCTAAATCGGCGTTCGGTCTGGGAAATGAGGCCGATTTCCGGCACCAGCACCAGGACCTGCATTTTTTTGTTGATGGCCGCCCGGGTCAGTCGCAAATACACCTCGGTTTTTCCGCTCCCGGTGACGCCAGCCAGCAGGACGGTTTTAAATCCATGGCCCAGCAGCGGGGCCATTTGGCGCACGGCCAGGGTCTGCTCGCCGGTGAGTCGGGGTGCGGTGTCCGGTTCGATGGGCTCGCCAAAGGGGTCCCGGCTGATCGTTTTTTCATACACGGAAACCTGTCCGGATTTCTGCATCTCCCGCACCAGCGAGGCAGCGGTGGGAATGCGTTTTTTTAACGCCGGGACGCTCAGATCGCCTTCGGCTTTCAGGATGCCGCGGATGGTCTGGCGCTGCCGGGAGAGTCGGTGGGTAGGGTTCTCGCCTTCTTCAAGGGTGACCATGCGGATCGTTTTGGGGCGGATTCGGCCGCCTTCGATGCTGCGGTCCAGTTGGAGCCATTTTTTTCGGCGCATTTGATGGATCAACGCCCACGGCACCGGACGTCCGATTTTTTTTTGCAGTTGTTTGATGCTGGCCGGTCCTATTAAAAGCGCAGAAAGGATCAATTTTTCTAAGGGCGTGGCCGATAACGATGCCAGGGGCCGGGTTCCGGCTTCGTCTAATGTCAGAACGGCAATGTCGGCCATGTTCAATCCGGCAGGCAGGGCCGTGTTGATCACCTGCCCCAGAGGATGCATGTAGTAGCCTGCAATCCACTGGAAAAGCGGAATCATGGTTTCGGGAAAAAGGGGGTGATCGTCGAGTACATCCAGGATTTGCTTGATTTCCCGGCAGTCCGTTTGCCGGTCCGGCCCCATCAGGTATCCGGTGACGGTTCGCCGGCCAAAGGGAACCAGCACCCGCATTCCGGGACGGGCCTGGTCGGAAAGGTGCCCCGGAACGCTGTAGCTGAACGTCTCATAAACCGGGAGGACCACGGCCACGGCTACGTGTTGTCGGGGGGGGGCGATGGGATTGTCAATAATTGGGGACACAGCGTATTTTAGCTATAATTACTTTAAGTTGAATAGAATATGCCCATGGCGGCAAGCGGATGAAAGCCATTATAGGATTCGCAAACTGCGTTTTCAAGCATATCATGCGTTGCAAGTGGTTCCAATACCTGCTAATATTATTAAATTCGACAGTTTATCCGTATTATCCGGGAAGACCGACCCATAAACAAAGGAGGAAACGAAATGATCTGGAATCTAAAACGCGCCATCGTTCTGCTGACCGCTCTGGCACTGATTGCAGTTCCCTGTACGGCCTGCCTGGCCGGTGAACTTGATCAGGACAGCGATATCGTTGGAGGGAAAATGGCTGCCGATGGCTTGGTCGTAAGGCCTTTGGGTCTTTGCGCCACAATAATCGGTGGAGCCGTATTCGTCGTCTCTTTGCCGTTTTCCGCTTTGGGCGGGAACACGAAGCCCGCCTACGATTACCTTCTGGCCGACCCGTTCAAGTTCACGTTCAACAGGCCGCTGGGCGATTTCTAACCGTTGGATGAGGACAAACATCAAGAAATGCTGACATTGAACCACCGTTCGCCGTAAAGGAGGATCTTTTGCCCGTAAACTGCGTTGAACACCCGCTTATCAGACATAAAATCGGCCTTATGCGAGGGCACGATGTGACCACAAAAAAATTCAGGGAATTGGCCAATGAACTGGCAACACTGCTCACCTATGAGGCGACCAAGGACCTGGAAACCGAGACCAGTACCATCCAGGGCTGGGCCGGCGATGTGGTCGTTGAAAAAATCAAGGGCAAGAAGATCACGGTTGTTCCCATTCTTCGTGCCGGCCTGGGGATGATGGACGGTGTCCTGAACCTGATTCCTTCGGCCAAGGTCAGTGTGGTGGGGCTGTACCGCAACGAAGAGACCCTGGAACCGGTTCGCTACTATGTGAAAATGACCAGCAACATGGAAGAGCGCATCGCCCTCATCCTGGATCCCATGCTGGCCACGGGCGGAACCTTGGTGGCGACCATCGACCTTCTGAAAGAGTCCGGCTGCCAGCAGATCCGGGGGTTGTTTCTGGTTGCCGCTCCCGAGGGGCTTAAGCGGCTGGAAAAGGCCCATCCCGATGTGGACGTCTACGTGGCGGCGATCGACGAAAGACTCAACGACATCGGTTATATCCTTCCGGGTCTGGGAGATGCCGGCGACAAGATTTTCGGAACCAAGTAATTCGCGATCGGTTCGAAAAAGCTGTGGAACAAGCGCCCGGCTGCCGGCCGGGCGCTTCTTTTTTAGGCATTCACAGGGTACCGCATCTGCTTTGTTCCCGTGCAGTTGAAGGTTGCCCAAACTGTCTGCGTGCTCGGCGCCTCACATCTGCGGCCCCTGTAAACGCATACTGATCAGGAAGTTGCAGCACATTGGGCATTTCAACCCCGTGAACGCGTTTTTTTTCAGGCCGGGCCGCTCCGACCCCGTTTTTTTGCCATGATCAAGAATCTGTTTACATACTGGACCCTGCAGCTTTTCAAGCCCGGAGCGGTGATTCGGGAGAAATACATCGCTTTCCGGTCGCTGCTGGAAAAGGACAAGCAGGCCCACGAGAAAATGGCCGAACTCGAAGAGATCTATTACGGCCAGATGCCGGTCGATCTCAACGTCGTCGAAGCCAAGTACCGGGAATTCGCCGATGCCGTCGGCGGCATGATCGCCGATCTGGCACGGATCGCTCCGGGGAAATACCCGTCCCTGGGCAGGTTCCATAAACGATTCGACGACTATGTGCACTTCATGCTGGGGCCGCAAAAAAAAACCGTGGATCCGCCCTATGTATTGGATTTGAGCCAGCGGCAGGCCCGGGACGCATCCCTGGTCGGCGGTAAGGCCGCCAAACTGGCCTGGGTATCCCAATCCGTCGGGCTTCCCGTCCCGGCCGGCTTTGCCATCACCACCCGAGCTTTCCACCGATTGATTGAATTCAACGACTTGGAGGGGCCGATCTCCGTTGAACTGGCAGGGCTGGACATTCACCGCCCGGCATCGCTGGACGAGGTTTCGGATCGGATTCGCCGGTTCATCCGTCAGGCAACGGTTCCCCCGGAGGTGGTCGACGCTGTTCATGGCGCCGTGGAACGGCTGCAGGCGGTCTGTTGTTCCACCCAGCGGTTTGCCGTTCGCAGCAGCGCCATGGCCGAGGATACCAAAAGCTCTTTCGCCGGCCAGTACAAGACCGTTCTGAATGTCCAGGCAGCCGATATCATCGAGGCCTATAAAAACGTTCTGGCCAGCAAGTATGCACCACGGGCCCTGGTCTATCGGATCAATTACGGCTTGGCAGACCGTCAAACCCCCATGGCCGTCCTGGTGGTGGAGATGATCGATGCCATGGCCAGCGGGGTTATGTATACCGGCCAGCCCGCCGACAGGAGTGGAGGGCGACTTTTAATTCACGCGATCTGGGGGCAGGGGCAGGCGCTGGTGGATGGCACAACGGTTCCGGCCGTTTTTCGGGTTGCGGCTACCGATCCGCCGGCCCTGGTGGCCAGGCACCCGCATCGCCAGACGCAGCAGCAGGTTTTCGACATGGACCAGGGCCTTGTTGCACGCCCGCTGAGCGATAAACAGGTTGGCAGTCCGCCCATCGGGGAATCCACGGCGCTGTCTTTGGCCCGCTGGGGCATGTCCCTGGAAGACTGCCTGGGAGAACCCCAGGATGTGGAATGGTGTCTGACTCCCGACCGTCAACCGGTTCTGCTGCAGACCCGGCCCTTTCACGCCGCATCGGACCATCCCATTGGCGCTCGGCCGGTGTGTTCGTTCGAAAACGTGGAAAACGAGGTGCTGGTCGCCGACGGTGAGACCGCCGCCGGTGGCATTGCCGCCGGCAGGACGATACGGATTGTGCAGATCGAGGACCTCGCCCAGGTTCCCGAGGGGTCGGTTGTGGTCACCCGCAATATCCCGCCCGATTTTGCCGCCGCCGTGAATCGTTTGAATGCCGTGGTTGCCGAAGCCGGCAGCTTTGCCGGACACTTTTCCTCCGTGGCCCGCGAATTCGGGATCCCAACCCTCGTAAACACCGAGGGGGCCTTGGACGCCCTGCCGGAGAGGATTGACGTAACGGTCAATGCGGAAACCGGAACCGTGTATCGCGGCGTCGTGGAAAGCATGGTCGAAAGTCCCTGTGCCCGTCGGAACCTGCTGGTTGACAGCCCTTTCATGAAACGCCTGGGAGCGGTCATGAGCTTCATTTCGGCGCTGGAACTCGTGGACCCCCAAAGCGCCGATTTTACCCCGGAAGGCTGCCGTTCCCATCACGATATCCTGCGGTTTATCCATCAAAAAGCTGTGGAAGCCATGTTTCAGCTCAGCAACATCCGATTTCGCAAAGTCGGGGGCTCCAGGAAATTGAAATTCGGTATTCCCATGCTTTTTTATGTGATCGATGTCGGCGGTGGCTTCACGGAGGGCGTCGGCGACCGGGTCGAATTGGATTCGACCCACATCGCCAGCCGGCCCCTGCGTGCGCTGATCGGCGGGTTGACCCATCCGGACATTCAATGGGGTCACTTTTCCCACTTCGACTGGGAGTCTTATGACAAAGTGACCTTGAGCGGCGGTTCCGCCAATCCGGATGCGGCGATGTTCGCCAGCCATGCCATCATCTCCGACCGCTACGCCAACCTGAACCTGCGTTTCGGCTACCATTTCGTGGTCCTGGATACGGTCTGTTGTCCCGAAGAAACGGACAATTACATCCTGCTGCGCTTTTCCGGCGGGGGCGCCGATATCGGGAAACGTCGATTGCGCGCCCTATTTTTAAGCCGGATATTCCAGCGGCTGGGATTCGATGTCACCCGCAAGGTCGATCTCATCGACGCCCGGTATGGGGCCGACAGCCAGTCGAACACGGCCCGCACCCTGGACCGGGTCGGGCGTCTGCTGGGCGCAACCCGCCTGATGGACATGTACTTGAAGGATGAAACCATGGTGGATGTTTATGTGGAAGAATTTATGGCCGGGCGCTACCACTTTTCAAACGTAGAATTATAAATTCGTAGTGGAGCAGGGGGAAGTTTTGGGCGGCTACGAACTGATCTGGATCACCGATCAACTGGCGGCGGGGCATGCGCCGCTTTCTTACGAAGATCTTGACGTCCTCAAGAAAAGTGGCATCGAGGCCATTGTCAATCTCTGCGGGGAGTACTGCGATCTGCATGAGATCCAGCAGGATTCGGGATTCGACGTCTATTTCCTTCCCATTCCCGATGAATGCGCCCCCGATATGGCCGAGATGGAAAAAGCGCTGACGTGGCTGGAAGAAAAGATCCATGGCGGCCATAAGGCGCTGGTTCACTGCCGTTTCGGGGTGGGGCGCACCGGAACGTTCGTCAGCGCCTTTTTGATGCGTAGCGGCATGGATCTGAAAGCGGCCGAAAAAATACTCAAGGGCACCCGTGCCAATCCGTCCAATTACTGCCAGTGGAAACTGCTGCGCCAGTACAACAAGAAATTGAAAAAGGGCCGGGGTGCATGAAGGTTTCCGGGTTGACGACCTTGCGTGTCTTTTTTCCCTTTGCCGCCGGGTATTTTCTCTCTTATCTCTACCGGGTGGTCAATGCGGTGATCGCACCGGACCTGGTGGCTGATCTGGGCATCGGGCCCTCGGCCCTGGGGCTTTTGACCGCGACCTATTTCATCTCCTTCGCCTCCTTTCAACTGCCGTTGGGGTTGCTGCTGGACCGCTATGGCCCGCGGCGGACGGAAGCCGTTTTATTGCTTTTTGCCGCCGGAGGCGCCTATCTGTTTTCCCGCTCGGGAACCCCGGCCGGTCTGGTGGTCGCCCGGGCATTGATTGGCTTCGGTGTTTCGGCCTGCCTCATGGCGGCCTTCAAAGCCTATACCCTCTGGTTCCCCAAAGAGAAGTGGCCCCTGGTGAACGGTTTTCAGATGGCGGCCGGAGGCCTCGGTGCGCTGGCGGCGACCTCGCCGGTGGAAGCGGCCCTGCAGATCACCGATTGGCGGGGCGTTTTCATGGTTTTGGCCGGATTGACCCTGGTGGTGGCCCTGTCCGTTTATACGGTTGTACCGCAAAAGCCGTCCAGCGATGCGGGGGAGCGCTTCAGCGATGCGTTGCAGGGGGTGCGGACGGTGTTTACCAGCCTGGAGTTCTGGCGGACGGCGCCGTTGACCACCGTGTCCCAGGCTGCATTTCTTTCCATCCAGGGCCTTTGGGCCGGCCCCTGGCTCAAGGATGTGGCCGGAATGGACCGCATGGCCGTTGCCGGCATCCTTTTCTGGATTGCCGTGGCCATGATCTGCGGATGGATTCTGCTGGGATCGCTGGCCGAACGTCTCAGCCGTTCGGGCATCCCCGTGCGCAGCACAGCGGTGACAGGGATGAACCTTTTCATGGGAACGCAGGTCTTGTTGCTGGCAGCGCCCATCGCATGGGCAAAATTCGTCTGGCCGCTTTTCGGTTTTTTCGGCACGTCGGGGATTATTGCCTATGCAGCGTTGTCCCAGAAATTTCCGGTTCATTTGTCCGGGCGGGTCACCACCGCCATCAACCTGCTGGTTTTCATGGCCGCCTTTGCCGGCCAGTGGGCCATCGGCCTGGTCATCGGCCTCTGGCCCTTGGGCGAACACGGCAGCTACGCCCTGGCCGGATACCGGACCGGATTCGGCCTCATGGTCGGCCTTCAGGGTTTGGCGGCCATCTGGTATTTTATGGCCGGCCGGTGGATTCGAATGCAATCCAACCGTTACAACCATTAGGGTCATCCCTATTTTTATCGAGCCCGGTCGATCCGGGGCTTTGGAGGTGGCATGAAGATTTACACCGGTACGGGGGATCGGGGGAAAACCAGCCTTTTCAGCGGAGAACGGGTGTCCAAAAGCAGCTTTCGCATCGAAGCCTACGGCGACCTGGACGAACTCAATTCCGTCATGGGGGCTGTGGCGGCAGCGTTAAATACCGAGCATAAAGAGCTGAAAGAAGAGATTCAGTCCGTTCAGGGGATGCTCCTGAACGCCGGGGCCTGGCTGGCGACGACGCCCGATGCCGCTTCCGCCCGTTTTTTGAAGCCATTTACCAAGGATCCGGCCAAATGGCTGGAGGCCGCCATCGACCGGATGAACGCTTCCCTTCCGGAGCTGAAACAGTTCATCCTGCCCGGCGGACACCTCTCGGCCTCATTGGCGCATATGGCGCGCACCGTCTGCCGGCGGACGGAGCGGCGGACCATTTCTCTGGTCGAATCGGAAAGTGGCGGTGCCGGCGATACCATGGCCCCTATCCTTATTTTCCTCAATCGGTTGTCCGATTATCTGTTTGTCCTCGCACGCTACTGCAACCATCTATCGGGCCAGGGGGACCTGTTGTGGGGCGCCTGAGCGGCAAAGCGGACTTTTTGGCGGTACTGGAGGACCGGCGGTGGCTGGCGCCCGGCATCCTCGAATTCCGGCTGCGACGCCCGAACGGTTTTACTTTTATTCCCGGCCAGTTTTTGCGTTTTACGTTGGATGATGTCCAGCGGGATTACACCATGGTTTCCCGTCCCGAAGCAAAAACCCTCGATTTCTGCATCGCCGTGGTGGACGGAGGGAGGTTTTCCACCGAGATTCAGCAGGCCCGGATCGGAAGCCGGTTTCAGGTGTCCGGTCCGCTGGGGCATTTCATCTGCCAGGGGGCAGTCAATCCGGCGGTGTTCGTGGCTACGGGTACCGGCGTGGCGCCCTTCGTCGCCTTTTGTCGCAGCGGCGTGGAGCGCGCCATTTTGCTGCATGGCGTGCGCCATCCCGATGGGTTGATTTATCGAAACGTTCTGGCACCCGCCGTACAATCGTATGTTGCCTGCATCGGCACGTCATCTACAACTACAGGATATGGGATCGAGGTTTATCCCAACCATGTCACCGACTACTTGAAATCGGAATTGGCCCCCGGAATCTACGATTTCTACCTGTGCGGACGGCGTGATATGATCCGGGACGCCACGGCCATCATCGACGGGCAGTTCGGTGATTCGCGGTTGTTTATCGAGAATTACGGTTAAAGGAGGAAACGCATGATACCGACCGGCGAAACCCGCATGGCCAGCGCCCACTACGCCCGTATGGGTCACCAGGAGTGCGACCGCATTCACATCGCCACCTTGGAGATCCTGGAGCGGACCGGTGTGGACGTTCACGACGAAAACGCCCGGAAGATCCTGGTGGCCGGCGGGGCCAGCGCCGACGGGGTCCGTATCCGTATCCCGGAATTCATGGTCACCCAGGCCCTGGCCAGCGCCCCCCGGAGACTCACGTTGTATGATCGGGCCAAGCGGCCGGCGATTCGCGCCTGGGGGCACAATACCTACTATGGGGGGGGATCGGACTGCCTGAATATACTGGATCATCGGACGGGCCAGCGCCGTGAACCGCTGCTCGCCGATGTTGTCGCGGCAGCCCAAGTGATGGACTTCCTGCCCGAGTTCGATTTCGTCATGTCGCTATTCCTGCCCAAGGACGTCGATGGGCGCATTTACGACCGCTACCAGATGGAGGTGATGCTCAACCACACCACCAAACCCATCGTTTTCGTTTCCCCGGATTTCCAGGGCTGCGTGGCAGCCGTGGAGATGTGCGAAGCCGTTGCCGGCGGCGAAGAGGCGTTTCGGCGATATCCTTTCGCCACCTGCTACATCAACGTCACGGCCGGGTTGGTGGCCAACGCGGAATCGCTCCAGAAATGCATCTACCTGGCCGAAAAGGGGCTGCCCCAACTGTGGATCCCCTTGAATGCCGGCGGCGTCAATTCGCCGGCCACCATTGCCGGATGCATGGCCTCCATGAATGCCGGCATTCTTCTGGGCGTTGTGCTGTCCCAACGGGTCCGCCCCGGCGTTCCCATTGCCGTGCCGGGCTGGAACGGCGGCCCCTATAACCTCAAAACCATGGTGGGCAATTATGTGTTGGCCGACGAGCAGGGGGTGCCCACAAGCATGGGGAAATATTACGACCTGCCGGTATTCGGCCTGGGCGGGTCCACCGATGCCAAAGTGCTCGACCACCAGGCCGGCATGGAGTGCACCATCAGCCTCATGACCGCACTGCTCCACGGCGCCAACATCGTTCACGATGTGGGATTCATGGATTCGGGTATTCAGGGCTCCCTGCAATTGCAGGTAATGGCAAACGAAACCATCGGTTTTCTCCGGGCCGCCACCCGGGGCGTTGTCGTGAACGATGAAACCCTGGCCCTGGACGCCATCCACGAAGTCGGGCCCACGGGAATCTTCCTGCAGCACCCGCATACCTTAAGGCATTACAAGGAGCCGTTTTATTCGAAGCTTTTCGACAAAGGACCCTACTCGATGTGGGAGAAAAACGGGCGCCTGACGCTTGAGGACAAGGCGGCGCGAGAAGTCGACCGAATCCTGGAAACCCATACTGCAGAATCACTGCCGGAAGAGGTTCGCGAGACCATTGCTTCCATCGTCCGCAGAGAGCAGGCATGGATAGACAACCAATCGTGACGGACTCGTAAAAAGCTTTTTCAGAGCAGCCTTGGCCCCACACCCGAAAGAAAATTGTGGATTCGAAGGAGCGGCTTCCAGCCGCGATGATTGGGAACCGAATCGCGGCTGTACACCGCCCCTACGATAAACCGTGCCCGAACAAATGTCACTTTCTTAGAAGGACGGTATCTCCGATGTCCTTCTAAATCCGTTTTTTCGTCACACCGGCGTAAAGACCATCCGTTTTTCGCTGTTGTTGTAAAGGATCATTTTGGCGCTGATGGTTTCTTCCTCGCCGAATATGTTGACCAGGCGCATGCCGCCGCCGGCCACTTCCTCGATGAGGTCCACATTCTCCAGCACCTTCTCTTCGGCGCCGTTTTCCCTGATAAATACACTGATATCACACATCATTCATCTCCTGTCTGAAATGGGCGGCCACGTTAGCCCGCCCACGATCTTGAAACCGTTTTTTACTCCTGTCGGCAGCGAAAAACAATTGTGGACAATCCGGCTGCAAATTGCAATACCGTGTATGGAGAAAAATAGAGGGTGATCGATGAGGTTCAAACAGACCATTACTGAAGCGGCGGTCCTGATCCTGGCAGCGGTTGGGATTGCCATCGCAATTCATATTATCCGGCCCGATAAAATCGCGCCCGTCGCTGAGCGACCCAGCGACGGTGATGCCCAGACGATTCAGCAAACCCTCGGGGTTCGGGAAATTTCGGTCGAAGAAGCCCGGCATCTTTTCAAAGAGGATGGCGTCCTGTTTGTGGATGCCCGGCACCGGGCCGATTATGAGGCCGGGCACATCCAGGGTGCCGTTAATCTTAACGTTGCCGATCCGGATGCCTGGCTGCCGGACTTTATGCCCGCCACCGATCCTGCGACCCGGATCGTTACCTACTGCGACGGAGAAAGTTGTCCGCTGGCCGAGGAACTGGCCGAACTTCTCTCGCTTAACGGTTTCGAGAATGTCGCCTACCTCAAAAACGGCCTGACCCGCTGGAGAGAAAACGGACTGCCCATCGAGTAATCGTTTTCCCTGCCTGCACCGGTTACCGGCGGTAGGGCTCCGCCGAAATGTCGTAGCGGCGCATGATCTGCTGCAGGGCCTGGCGTTCGAGGCCGCAGGCCTTGGCCGCCTGGGTGACGTTGCCCTTGCTTTGCGAAAGCATATGGCCGATATAGGCTGAATTAAAGGCCTTCAGGGTGCCCTCCTTGGCCTGCTTGTACGGCTGGTCTATGCTCGGTGTGATATCGGCCTCCGGCACCGCTGCGGGCTTGCGACCGATTCTCACGTCCTTCAGGGTAATTTCATCGGATTGGGAAAACAGAATCCCCTGCATGACCATGTTTTCCATTTCACGGACGTTTCCCTCCCACCGGCGTGCGACAAAGGCGTCCATCAATGCCGGAGAAAACCGTTTCGACGCTTTTCCGAGCTTGCGGCAGTGTTTTTCCAGCAGATGGTTGGCAATCAGGGGAATGTCCTCCACCCGCTCCCGAAGCGGCGGCAGTCGGATGGGCAGCACGTTGAGGCGATAGAAAAAATCCTCCCGGAAATCTCCGGATTTGATTTTCTCGGCCAGCGGCTGGTTGGTGGAGGCGATGATGCGTACATCCACCCGGACGGGACGGGCGTCGCCCAAGGGCTTGATCTCTTTTTCCTGCAATACCCGCAGCAGCTTGGTCTGGATCGTGGGGGTGATGTCCCCGATCTCATCGAGAAAAATCGTACCGGTATGGGCTTCCTGGAAAAGCCCCTTTTTGTCGCTGGTGGCATGGGTGAAGGCGCCTTTTTTATAGCCGAACAACTCGCTTTCAAGAATGTGTTCGGGAACCGTGGGGCAGTTCACCGCGATAAAGGATCGCTTGCTGCGGTTGCTCAGGGCATGCACCGCCCGTGCGGCCAGGTCCTTGCCCGTGCCCGATTCGCCGGTGATCAGCACCGTGAGGTCGTTCTGGGCGACCGTCCGGATTGTTTCGTACACGCGCTGCATTCCGGGGCTTTTGCCCACAAGCTCCTGAAACATGTCCGTCGAGTGGCACTCGTGATGAAGCCGCAGGTTTTCTTTCAACAGACGGCTGCGTTCAAAGGCTTTTTCCAGACGCATCACCAGGGCATCGTGATCGAAGGGCTTGGTGATGAAATCGTATGCACCGCGCTTCATCGCCTCCACCGCCATTTCGATATGCCCGTAGGCGGTCATCATGACGAAGGTGACCTCCTCATGGTCGGATTTGACCCGTTCGAGCACTTCGAGACCGCTGATTCCGGGCATTTTAATGTCCGCCAGCACCAGGTCATAGTCCCCGTCCCGGATCATATCCAGGGCCATTTCTCCCGAGGAAGCGGTATCCACCCGGCACCCGAGTTCGGGCTCCAGGCTTCTTTTGAGCAGGGTGAGCATGTCCGGTTCGTCATCGACGATGAGAAGGTGTTGTGCCATGGTTTATCTCCCTGAATGCGGGGGACTGACGGGAAGGGTAAGGGTGAACGCCGCTCCTTGACTCGGTTCGCTTTTCACGCTGATGTTGCCCCCATGGCCCTTGATGATGCCGTAGCTGACCGAAAGCCCGAGCCCGGTTCCCTCTCCGGTGGGCTTGGTCGTGAAAAACGGATCGAAGATTCTGGAAAGATTTTCTTTTGCGATACCATGTCCGGTATCGGAGACCTCCACGGCGATCCGGCCGTTGGCAGCGTGGACCCCGGTGGCGATGGTGATGGTGCCCTCGCGCTCCACGGCATGAATGGCATTCATCAAGAGATTGATCAGCACCTGTTTGATCTTTTTTTCGTCGATGCGTGCCAAAGGAAGCCCGGGCGCGAAATCCGTTTTGATTTCAATGCTTTCGAGATTGCTGTGATGGCGAACGAAACCGATGACATCCTCGATGATGCCATGGATATCCAGGTTTTCCTTCTGAGGACTGGATGTGCGGGCGAAGTTGAGCAGGTCTTCGACAATGGCCTTGCAGGACTGGACGTGCTTTTCGATGGTTTTCAGGTCGTTGAACCGATCGGACTCGGCGTCCTCGCCGCGCATCAGCAGCTGAGTATAGCCGAGGATAATGCCCAGAGGGTTGTTGATCTCGTGGGCGATGCCCGAAGAGAGTTCTCCGATGGAAGCCAGCTTGTCTGCCTGAGCCATCTGTTTTTGCATCAACCGGCGCTGCTCGATGTCTTTGATCAGAAAGTGTATGGTTTCGCCGTCCTCCGAGGGGCTATTGGCCAGGCTCCCCGAAAGCAGCACTCGTCGCCGAACACCGTTTTTCAGGACCAGATCGAATTCCTCACTGGAGATGAAGCCGCGATTCTCGATGTGTCGACTGATGGCGTCCCAGTCGCCGGGGCCGGAGAGAAAGTCCCGGAAGGATTGGTGGTCGAGGGCTTCGCCCCCGCTGGCGCTCTGGACAGCGACCATATTTCTTCCGGCCGGATTGATGTTGACAATCCGCCCGTCTCTGCGCGTGACCAGGATCATGTCCTTGGAGACTTCGAAGATGCGGCGATATTTCTGTTCGGAAATCGCCAGGGCCTCGGTTCGTTTTTCCACCAGCTGTTCCAGATTCTGGTTGAGGTAGAGCAGCTCCTCATGGGCATTTTGCAGGGCCTGCCGGTCTTTCAAAATTGTACCGTAAATGACCCATGTTCGTTCGAAGAAGAGCGTAACCGAGGCGACCACGATAAAGGTAAAAGTGTTGACTGCGCCGGAAAATGGCTGGATGGCGGTCCACAGATCCCGGCGGTCGATGAGCAGAAATATCTGTTTGAGCAGATGTCCGGCGGACCGTGAGATGGCGAAAACGAACAGGGCCAGGCAGACCCACAGCAGGTAAGCGAGGATGATATTGTTGGGGTCCCGTTTTTTGAGGCGCAGGCTCATTCCGCAGCTGACAAAGGCGAAAACGATCATCAGAATCGAACCAACAACGTCCACCGACCAGATGGGAATCAAAGAGGCGGTCATCGACGGCCACCTTTGTCGGTGGCTGCGGGCGGGACCTCCTTAAGCATGTGGCGCAGCCCCATCATCAGAAAAATCATGGCCGGCACGCACAACAGGTGGTCCAGTTTGGTCAGGTAGTAGACCGTGGCCAGCCAATCATAACCGTCGACGGCCGTGACCTGGATTTTCCAGTTTCCGAGATGGTTGACACTGACGGCGCGAACCTGTTCGTCGAGGAAATGAACCAGAATGGCGTCACCATTCCAGAGAATGAAGAAAAGGGCTGCATACTGGATAAATCGCCACCCCGGCCGTTTCACCAGGCCTGCCTGTCGCAGCCAGTAAATAAGAAGCAGCATGGAGAAAAGGAAGAACATGTGGGCGAACTGGTGGACCCAGACGCCCTCGATTCCGGCGTGACCCTGGGTGGCCAGGGCCGGAGCCGAAGGAATCAGCAGCCACAAAGCCATCCAGGCGGAAAAAACGAAAAGAATGCGATTCAGCTTCATTGCAGCAAATAAGTCGCTGTGGAGGTAAATCTTACGACGGGTGTCCGGCCTTTTGGCCAGCGGCAGGCAAATTCGACTCAGACGTCGCCGGAGCGTCGTCGCTTTTTAACCATTGTGACAGCCACAAACCAGATCAGGTGCACAAGAATGAGGCAGATCACAAACCAGAAGAAAGCGCTGACTGCAATGGGATCGCCGCTGGCTCGCGAGAACGAGAAGATTGTCTTTTGGCCAATCTGTTGGAGCAGTTTTTCGGACCCGTAGGCGTGGTTCACGTAGGCCGCGAAGAAAAGAATGGGCAAAATTGCCGTCGCGATGCTTTTTAAAAAGCCTTCAAAAAAATAGTCGTAGTACGCTTTGTTCAACTGCGCCTGGTCGATGTTTCTGGCAAGGAGTTTGGCCTTTTCGCGATCTTCGCAGGCCATGGCTTCCTGGCGCAGGTTGTACCAGTGCTCATAGTTTTTTTTCAGTTCGACGTACCGTTTGGTGTGGTACACGCTGCCCAGAAATTTGGTGAGAGCGACCAGCAGAACAACCAGCACGAAAATCACCAGGGCGGGGCCGATGCTGTCGTTGAGTGGGGCGAGAATCCCATCCAGTATGAGCGCAATGCGGACGATAAACCCCACAATCGCGTCCCATACCCTATCCATCCATTCATCCATGGGCATTTCCGATGAGAGAAACGATCCATATAACAAACCGGTTCGTCGAAAACCGTTGGCATAAAAGAAAAATAGGGGAAGGCTGGCGCCTTCCCCTATCGTTAATATTCAAAGATTAGATCCAGATCTCGATCTTGAAGAACCGGAAGAACAGGAAGAACAGGGTGATCGCCAGAACGACCTTCAGGGTTTTTTCGCTGAAGAGCTTCTGGGCCCGGCTTCCCAGCATACCGCCGGCAAATCCACCGATGATGATGGCGATCATCAGCCACAGGTCGGGGTAGTACCCGGTCATCAGGTAGCCGATAAAAGAGCCGATACTGGAAAAGGAGGTGCCGATAAGTGAAATGGGCACCGCTACGTACATGGGCAGGGCGCCCAGGGTCGTCATGGCCGGAACCAGCAAAAAGCCGCCGCCGATGCCGAAGGAACGGGAAACCACACCGATGGCCAGACCGAGGATGGCGAACAGCAGGGGATTGATCTTGAATTCCTCGCCCCAGAATTTGAAGCGATAGTCGACCAGGCTGCTCTTGACCGGCTCGATCTTGCCCATTTCCACGGAGGTGCCTTCCGATTTGGCTTTGGCCACGGCATCGTTGAACTTTTTGACCATGGCTTTGATGTTTTTACGTTTCTCCATCATTTTCGGGGACAGTTCCCGCAGGGTCTGGATACCCATGAGAACTACCAGCACGGCCAGCCACTCTTTGTACGCCTTTAAGGGCAGTACGGCCGAAACGTATTTACCCAGCCAGATGGAGCCGATAAAGATACCGGCCCCGAAGGAAAGGCCGATGGGCCAGGCTACGCGCCGTTCCACCACTGCGTATCGATAGAACGAGCCCAGCGGCGAGAAGAGGGTCAGGGCCATGTTGGAGGGTTTCAAAACATTGGCGGCGTTGATACCCACCGGGCCGGCGGTTTTGACGACCAGGACCTGGAAGGCGGCCATGAGCATGCCACCTGCGGCGCCGATCATGGAGAAGTAGGTGCCGACCAGAATGGCACCGAGGATAATCCAGATGGGATTCATGTAGCGGTAGCCCTTGGACAGCCAGAAACCGTTTCCAGCTACGTTGTAGGAACCGCTTTTCTCGCCGTTGACAAAGACGTCGAACTTGGTATCCGGTGCGGTGTGACGGTAAGTTTTAAAGGTTGCGGTGAATTTACCGGTGGCCTTGTCCAGTTTGACGGACGTGCCCTTGTCCCAGTATTTGCCACTGGTGGCATAATCGGTGATCACGGTGCGGGAAAAGATCGTCACCTTGCCGACTTTGTTTCCTTCTTTAACGATTGTATTGATGCCGTAGCTGGATTCGTTGGCATACCGGAGAAAATTCCATTGTTCCTCGGTCTGAATGGGACCCAGCATGGCCTTGGCCATGGGATCGACCTCGGCGAATTTCTTTTTCAGGTAATACATGGTCGTGTTGTAGATGCCGCCCTTTTTACCCAGAAGCACGGACGGTCCACCAAATTTCTTTTTGCCTTCATCACCGAAAGCCTTTGTATTGTTGGTGATCATGTAATACATGGGCGGAATTTGGGTGTCCGCGCTGAAATTGGCCTTCGCCATGTCCTTCTTGAAGCGTTTGACTTCATGCACGCCGTCGGTGTCCTTGGGGGCGAACGTGCTCTGCTGGGCCACAGCGATGTACAGGTCCTGGCCCGGGAGGATCGTACCCTCGATGGTAACCGTGTCCCCCGCCTTTACTTCGGTGGCGGAAATGTTGGCTGCCGCGCTGCAGATCCCTGTGGTTGTAAAAACAGCTATTAATGCGATCATAATAGCCGGAAATAAAACTTTCTTCATTGTCAACCTCCTCGTGGTAAAGTAAAAATGCGCTCGCCTCTCAGGCATGCAGTGTGAAAAAGAAAACAACTCCAGCTTCCCCTAAACCGCTCGGAGCCGGAGGCTCCTCGACATCGATTGTCTGAGCGGATTTGTGCCAGCATATCCAACATTCAGCTTCCGGCGGCCTGCTCTTTCAGTTTGCGGTATTTGACCGCCAGAACCCCTCCCGACCACGCGCCGACGGCACAGATGCCAATTGCAACCAGCGCTTGTAAGCCGGAAATCAGGATAAACCCATTCAACTTATAACAAAACCCATTGATTGCAATAAATGAAAAAACAGCCACCAGTACCCCCGCAGCCAAAGCGGAGAGATTTGTGCGGCGAATTTCGCTTTCGGTCCGTTCGATCAGCATATATCCGGAAATGGATGCATTGATGCCCATAATCAGCGGGAGCAAAAGAGATAACAATTCAAGACTCATGATGGTGCTGAAAAACCCGGCCAGAATCAACGTCCCGATAAGACCGGAAAGCACGCTCCAGGCAAATGCCTGTATGGTCGGTAATGTGCATATGATATAAACAAAGGCTCTTTTCATTTGCTTGCTTTCGGCCCCTCCGGGCGTGCGGTCCCCTAAAGGGGCAGGAATACAGCCCACCACACAGCAAAGCCTGTGCCATGGGCCGTTTTTGACGGGTAAGAGGGGCCTAACAGGGATTTAACTCTTTGAAAGAATATACGATATGGATGAATCGAACCCAATTTGTTCGGCTTCGGGGATGGCGTTGAAAACGGTTTTTGTTTGCGATTATTCATATAAATGCAAAAAAAATGTTGCACTTTCTCTTGGATTCACCAAAAACATCGATTTTTAACTTGCGAAGGTATTGCAAAAAAATTATATCAGTGCAAGAAATATATTTCGCCTTCATGGATTTCTTCCGCGGAACCACTTTTTTCAACACTTTTGTTTTGCGGCGATATAGTAAAATATCAGTACGATAAAAAATTCAGCGAACAACTTCCAAGCAGACGATTGCAAAAAAAAAATGGTACGGATGTTGCTAAAAAAATGCAACGATTCCGTGAACCTTTTCATCAATATAACGGACGCCTGATCGGCTGCAATTCTCCGGGAGCACCACGGTCGCAACGGCCGCGAATATTAAACAGGATAAGAGGATTATGAGCAAGTATTATCTGTTTCAGGACACCAAAAAGTGCATCGGCTGCCATGCTTGCGAAGTGCAATGCAAGGCCAACAAAGATCTGCCTTTAGGGCCGCGACTTTGCCAGATCATTCAGATCGGACCGAAAATGATCGGTGGCCTTCCCCGGGCCGCCTATATTTTCATGCCCTGTTTTCATTGCGAAAATCCCTGGTGTGTGGCCGCCTGCCCCACCGGCGCCATGCAGCAGCGCAGCAGCGACGGCATCGTTTTTGTGGACCGGAATCTTTGCGTTGGATGTAAAACCTGCATTTCCGCCTGCCCCTGGGGGGCGCCCCAGTGGAACCCGGAAACCGGCAAGGTGGTCAAGTGCGATTACTGCATGGATCGTGTTGACCAGGGGTTGGAGCCTGCCTGCGTGACCACCTGCACCTCCCATTGCCTGAAGTTCGGCAAGGTGGAAGACATGACTCAGATCCGTCGGGAACGCCACGCCCAGAGTGTCGCATCCTTGGAGCACAGTGCGTTTTAACGGCGTAATTGATTAAACGATGTTCCAAACACCCAACCCCCTCCCTCCAGGTCCTTCCGGGCAACCCCCGGAAGGACCGCTCCTCTCATGACCGGAAGCCGGCTTGTCTCACTGTTGTTTTCGGTTATGACTCCGCGATTCGTCCCGGAGGGCAGCGGGTGACAAGAGGTCGCTCATGCCTGCAAGCCAATGCCCGGTCACGGAAAGTATCCATTTTATCGATGAAATTATTTGCCAGGGTGGGCTGACGTCTCCCCGAAGCCGCAGAATTGCCGAGGAGGTTCATAGCCTGTTGGACGATGTCGCCCGGGGGCGGGCCGGCGACGATCACATGCCGGCCGTTCAGACGTTGATTCACGATTTGCTTGCCGCTACCGACGAACCGGAAGGGCATCGCCTGGCCACCCAGCTTCAGCAGACCCTGGATGCCCGTGGAGAGGTTTTCGACAGTCATGTGAAAACCCACAACTGCCCCACCGGAACCTGTGAATGGTTGACGCCGGCACCCTGCCAGATGGCGTGTCCTGCGGGAATCGACGTTCCGACCTACGTTACCCTCATCGGAGAGGGAAGGGACGCCGAGGCCATTGACGTCATCCGCCGGGACAACCCTTTTCCCTGGGTGTGCGGTCTGGTCTGCACCCGACCCTGCGAATTCATGTGTGTGCGCGGCCGCATCGACGAACCGGTCTCCATTAAATTTCTCAAAGCGTTCGCCGCCGAGCGGGCCATGTCGGAAGGCAGCTATCATAACCCGGAAAAGGAACCGGACCGGGGCAAACGCGTGTGCGTGGTCGGCGCCGGTCCCGGAGGATTGAGTGCAGCCTACTACCTGGCCCTGAAAGGGTACGGCGTCCACGTTATCGAGGCGCTGCCCATGGCCGGCGGCATGATTATGGTGGGCATTCCGCGTTACCGGTTGCCCCGGGAGGTGATCGACCGGGAAGTGGCCATGCTCGAAGAGCTGGGCGTCACTTTTGCATTCAACACCCGCTTTGGCCAGGATGTGAACTTGGACGACTTGAAGGCCGAGGGATATGAAGCCTTTTTTTTCGCCATTGGCGCCCACAAGGCCTATCAGTTGGGAATTCCCGGAGAAGCCGACTTTCCGAAGACCATGGAAGCCATCGATTTGCTTCGCCGAGTGGCGTTGGGTGAACGGCGGGTGCCCGGAAAGCGTGTGGTTGTCGTCGGCGGCGGCAATGTGGCCATCGATGCAGCGCGAACCTGCCTGCGTCTTGGCTCGTCGGAAGTGACTATCGCCTATCGTCGGACACGACACGAAATGCCCGCCGACGAGGAAGAGGTGGAGCAGGCCGAGGAAGAGGGTGTGCACTTCTCTTTTCTCACCATTCCCGCCAAGATCGTTGGCAAGGATGGAAGCATTACGGGGCTGCAATGTGTGCGGGCAGAACTGGTGCAGCGGGAAGGCAGCAGCCGCATGTCCCCCGTTCCGGTTCTGGGCAGCGAGTACGTTATGGATGCCGATGTGGTTATCAGCGCCATCGGCCAGAAGGTCGATCAGCATTGCATGGGGGATCTGAAAGGCATGGGATGGACCCGGCGCGGAACCATCGATGTGAACATGGTGACCATGGAAACCGCCGTCGAAGGTATTTTTGCCGCTGGCGATGCCGTCACCGGACCGGCCACGGTAATCGAAGCCATCGGTGGCGGCAAGCGGGCCGCCGAAGCCATTGACCGTTATCTGCTGGGCATTCCCCAACCTCAGATGCCGCCGGTTCCCGTACGCCGAGGCAGGGAAGACTGTACCGAGCTGCCGGCCAGCACCAAAATGGTGATCAAGCGGCCGACCATGGATATGCTGAGTCTGGATCGTCGTCGAACGACCTTTCAGCAGGTGGAACTGGGATACACCGAAAATATGGTTCGCGAGGAGGCCCGCCGATGCCTGCGCTGCGATATCTGCCGCCGCTGCGGCAAGTGCGTGGAGGTTTGTCGGGACAAGATGGGGATCAGCGCCCTGGAAATGGGCTACCTGAATTTTGATCATCCCGGCCATACCGATTTGCGAATCACCGAGGAACGCTGCATTCTTTGCGGTGCCTGTGCCGCAAATTGCCCCAACGATGCCATGCGCGTCGAAGATCGCGGCGACGAACGGTTGCTGATTCTTTGCGGGACCATTTTAAACCGGCAGAAGCTTGTATTCTGCAGTGCATGCGGAAAGGCCATGGGGCCGAAAAAGTATCTGGATTTCATCAATAAACGGGTGGAAACGGTGGGTCAGACGCCCGGTGAACAGATCCTTTGCGAAGCGTGTGCCCGGAGCCGGACAGCGCGTTTCAATGTAGACACACTGCCGGTGTAAGGATGTTCGGGCAATCGTCAAGCCACGGAATCGGATTTCTTTTGTTCATTTTGTTTTCCAAAGAGGAGGCACCATGGCGTTTCGCAGGGGGGAAAAGGTAGAAGTCTTTCAGCGCAGCAGCGATGAGAGCTGGGAAGCTTTCATGGATCGATTTGTCGGCCTTCACGGTATCATCACCGATCCGGATACGGCCATCAACGATCCGGACGCCTTGGTGGAAGTGAGTCTCGAAGGCAAAGGCACCCATCGGCTGCCCCAGGATTGCCTGCGACGCATCGACGAGTGAAACGTCCCCAAGGTCTTTAATAAAGGAGCCATAAAGACATGCGCGTTCGGGATGCTATGGCGGGAAAGAGCCGGGCCGTGCACACCATTGCCGCCGGCCAAACTGCCGAAGACGCCATTGTGCGTATGACGGAGCAGCAGACATCGGCGTTGATTGTCATGAATGGCGACAGGCCGGTGGGAATCTTCACCGAGCGGGACGTGCTGCGGTGTCACGTGGCCTGGCGGAATCGACTTTTCCGGGAAATGCCGCTGCACGAGGCCATGACCGATAACCTGATCGTGGCCCAACTCGACGATCTGGTCAGCAGTGCCATGGCCATGATGATCAAGGCGGATATCCGCCACCTGCCGGTGGTCAGAGACGGGAGAATCGACGGCATGCTCACCATTTCCGATCTGGTGAAGCATCATGTCGGCGAATTGACCGCCGAACTGCACTACCTTCAGGAATATATTACCGACCTTCAAGACGCTGTACAGGATTGACGAAATCGTTCTGAAATCCGATAAAGCAGTTGTAAAGGAATCCCCCATGATCATCATCACCATCGACGGGCAGGCCTATGAAGCCGAAGAAGGGCAGACGGCCTTGCAGGTCGCCCGGGCCAACAACATCCCCATCCCAACGTTGTGCTACCATCCGGCCTTGAAACCGTCCGGCTCATGCAAGCTGTGCGCGGTGGAAATGACCGGCCGAAGTGGCCGGCAAATCGCCATGCTTTCCTGCATTCTCAAGGTAAAGGATGGGCTGGAATTCAAGACCACAGGGCCTATTGTGGAAGCCGCCCGGACCAAGGCCTTTCAAAAGTTGTTACGCATGGCTCCCCAGTCCAAGCGGCTGCGGCAAATGGCCAGGGAGTACGGTGTGGACCTGGGAACGCCGCCGGATGGCTGCGTACGCTGCCGGTTGTGTGTGCGGGTCTGCAAGGAAGTCGTCGGAGCCGGTGCGTTGAAAATGAAAAAAATCGACGGAGTCAATTTTGTGGTGCCGGAGCCGGATCGCTGCATCGGCTGCGGCACTTGCGCCAATATTTGTCCCACCGGCGCCATTCGGGTGGAGGACCATGAAAATGTCCGCTCGGTGATGATCCGGGACGAAGTTGTCGGCAAGCATCCGCTGGAACGCTGCGAAGGCTGTGGCCGCTGGTTTGCCACCACCCGCTTCATGAATTTCATCGAACGGCGCACCGCACCGCATCCCCACGTTAAAGAGACGCATGCCTATTGTCCGACCTGTGCCAAAATGTTTTCGGATCGAACCCGGGCGGTGACCGAACACTCCGTCAAGTTACGCATGCCGGGGCATTGAGGATTCGAAATTTGAGATAGGTGCCATTCGAGCCTGATGGTTTAACAAAAAGTCGAAATTGGTCCATTGATGTCATTCCCGTGAAGGCGGAAATACAGTATTTACATATGGTTATTGATTCACGCCTTCGTGGGAATGACATGTCTGGTGACTTTTTGCGAGATTGTCAAGCCGCAAAATAAAAAAGCCCCTTCCGAGTTGGAAGGGGCTTTTTGGTTTTCTATCCGTATTAGCGCGGCGCCTAAACTTCCAGCCAGGAGTCGGAGTAAAGGGTCTTTCCGAGGATGACGTCCACGGTTTTGGCGTAATCCAGCATCTCCTTGGAGAGGCTGCTGCGATCCGGTTCAACACCGTCCAGCATGCCGTAGATCATATCTACGATATCCTGGCGCTCGCCTTTGCAAATGGCGGTCTGCTGCTCGTCGCGGGGATCGGTTATGATTGACTCCATACCGCATTTCATCAGCATCACGGTGTAGGTCTGGTTCAAAATGGGCCGCAGGTGATCGGGCGGGCCGTTGGAGATGTTGGACAGGCCACAGGTGCTTCTGGCGCCGGGTGCCATGTCCGGGATCATCTTCTGGAACTCCATGAGGCTGATGGCCTGGGGCTGCTGAATGTTCACCGGGGTCACGATGCCGTCCACCCAGATTTTTTCGTTGGGGATGCCGGCTTCGTTGGCGAAGTAGAGCAATTCCACGCACAGCGCGGCGCGTTCGTTCTCGTCCCGAGGCAGACCATCGGGGCCCCACATCAGGGCCACGAAGTCGGCGTTGTACTCGGCCGCCATGGGCACCATGCGCTCGTAGCGCTCGGGCCGGCACATGATGGAGTTGACGATATGCGGTGTTCCGCTAGGCACCGGCTTTACCACCTTCAGGGCCGCCTCGATGGCGTCGATGTTGGAGGTGTCCAGGGCCAGGGGCAGATCGGGAACCACATCCTGGACCACTTCGACCACCCAGGGCATCAACTCATGCCCGTCTTTCTTGGCAGGACCAAGGTTGATGTCGATGTAGTCCATCCGTTTTTCCTTCTGGAAGAGGGCTTCTTCCTGGATCGGTTTGGGATCGCGCTCCTTGAAGGCCCGACCGATCTTTTTGGAAATGACATTCAAACTCTCGCCGATAAGTAGCATACTCCCTTCCTTTCTTTTTCTCGGCATCATACTCCGGCCAGTTTTCCGGCCACGAATGACGCAATTGCCAACGTTGATGGCCGGAAACCCGGCCAGGAAACGACGGTCAGGACCGGGCGGTTGCCAACGATCCCGACCGTTTGGTCACATAGCGGTTACGCTCTGAGGAATCCGGGAATGTGTGCGGCTTCCCGGGGACCCACGGTGATGGTCCAGCCAGGCAGTTCCTCTTCCACGTCGCCCACGATGGCGGCGGCATAGCCGGGAATGACGATTTCCTGATGTTTGATCTTGTCGGTGATGCCGCTTTTCTTGACAAACATCCCCACATCGTCGCCGGCGAACTTCCCGGCGGCCCAGGCGGTGAGAACGGACAGACCCTCGGAATCTTTGATGAGCAGCCAGGTTGGCACCTTGCTGGCCTCGATCTCACCGGAAACGATGAAGTAGGTCAGCGCAAAGTTGGTGGTCACCAGCACGCGGGAGTTCTCATCCGGATTGTTGACCGGGTAGATGCCCTCGGTGACGGTCATGGGCCGCTGCGGGTCGGTAAAAATGTTGAGCCGTTCCAGCAGGAGGGGGAAGACCGCTTCGCCGGCGAAGTCGGACATGACCACGATGCTGCCGTATTTGGCCACGAACATGGCGGCCAACATGGTCTCCGCATCCAGGTTGGAGGCCATCTCGCAGGGAAAGGCAATGGTTGGAAAACCCACGGCCCGGTTGCCGTCCTTCAGGGCAGCCCGGCGAATGGCGATCATGTCCTCGTTGGCCTGCTTGGGTTCCCGTGATCCGGGGTCCAGCACCAGGTCCTTGAGGCCCATGCCGGTGAGTTTTTCGGACAAGGCTGTCAGCGCATCGATGGAATCGGCCTTGATGCCCAGGGGCAGGTCGTTGTCCTTGGCGACAGCGCCCATGGCTTCGGCGTTGGCTTCGGTGGCCCCGTAGAGCAGGGGACGTTTGAAAGCGCAAGCCTCCGCACCGGCTTTCATTACGTCGGCGTCTTCGGTCATCAGGATCACGTTGAACTCGGAGGTTTCGGCAATTTGTTTGGCCGCGGCAGCAAAGGCGGCCGCATCGCCGTTGACATCCTTGACGGCCACCAGTTCCGGCCGCAGGTTCAACCCCACGCGTTCGAACTGGTAAGCATTCCAGTCCTTGAGTTTGGCTTCCAGGTCACCGGCGGAGATGTCGGAGCCTACCTGGGCGGCCAGCAGGGTGGGGCTGTAGAAGGTTTTTTCATGGCGGTACTGGACGGTTTCGCCTCCGGTAGTGGCTTTGCGTACACCGGCGCCGACCACGACAGGACGGATGGGTGGCGCTGAGGCCTCGGAGAGTTGGGCACGGGCTTCATCGGAGACATAGGGGCAGCTGTCCAACTCGGCCTTGCCGGATGCCAGGTTCATGGCAAAGGCAAGGCAGGTGGGTACCCCGCACTCCTTGCAGTTGGTCTTGGGCAGCAGTTTGAAAATCTGAATACCGGTTAATGCCATACTCTTCTCCTTATCTGTATGGGCAATTCCCCGGCTGACGTGACCGGGGAATCGGTTGCTATGGTTCGACGGGCCGGCCGCCAGGGACCGGCCCGTCTAAACCTGATTAACCAATCAGCGGATCCATGGACAGGGCCGGGTGGCCTTTTTCCTGGAGGTAGGGCAGGATCTCCTCCTCGGTGATGCCCACGGTTTCATCGGCGATCATGTCGTAAAAATTATCGATGCCGTGTTCCTTTCCGTATCTTTCCAGACGCTCCTTGATCTCTTCCTTGAGGATTTTGGGCATCCAGACCATGCGGTGCAGGCCGCCGTCACCCTTGATGAATTTTTTCTGGGTGATGTTGAACTTGGAGTGGCCCACGAATCCCGGAGATGAAGCACCGCCGCCCATGACGCCGGCCAGGGTGGTGAACTTCATGCCGCAGGGCGTCTCACCGGAGTAGTCGCGGTTGACGGTCATGACGCCGTTGCACGAGGGCAGCATGGCCGCGATGCACTCGCAGCAGCCGCAGGTGGTCATGGGGTCGATGACCATGGAGTAGAAGTTGTAATGGGTCACGGCGCCGCGGGAGGCTTTGTAGACGAAGTCGTTGACGCCTTTCCACTGGCCAAGCACCGGATCAATGCACTCGCCCTTTTCGATGGGCTGGTTGGGGCCGGTGGGATTGATTTCATAGGAGGCCTTGCAGTCCATCCAGTTGTAGGCGCCGCACAGGCCGGTCCGCTCCGGGCTGACCGAACACACGTGGTTGGGCGCGAAGGACTGGCACAGGGTGCAGGAGTAAAAGATCTCCACATCCTCGTCGGTCATCTTCTCGACGCGTTCGTCACGCGTCTTGTACTCGGCGCGGGCTCGCTTGGTCAGCTTGTCCACGTCCTCCTTCTTGGTGTACAGCGTGACCTGGACCTTGTCGAGGATCTTGCCGAAATCCTGATGGAACTTGGCATGCAGCACCACGCCGATATCTTTCAGGGTGAAGCCCTTCTCGATGGCGGCGTTGCTGATGCGCACCCAGGAGATGTCGCGCTGGCCGATATGCATGATGCCCTGGATGTAGTTGATCAGATGATGGCACTGGCGTTCCAGGATCGGCTCGAAGTCGGGCTGCATTTCGCGGCCGGCCACCTGCATGTAGATACCCATGGGAAAGGTGTCGCCTTTTTTCAGCTCACCCACATCCGGGCCGTCGACGATGACCTTGCCGTCTTCGATTTCGTTCATCTCGGCCATCTTGACCAGTTCGGTGCATTGGGTCTTGCCGCCACCGCACTGGGCGTAAAGGTCGGCGCCACGCACACGCTCACCTTCGTAGGCCGGGCCGAAAGCGCAGGGGATTTCGATGTCGGAGACGATGGTCTTGAGCCCGCGGACTTCCACGGAGCGCTGACACATTTCCTCGTGGGTGACGTTGGCGACCACATGCTCGTAGGTACAGATACCCGTGGGCAGGATCTCGGGAATGTCGGTGTCGGCCAGGGTCGGGAAGCCCCAGTTGACGCATCCGGCGGCGGCCACACCCCATTCGGTGCCGATGTCGCCCAGCGCGTTGACGAAGGCGAAGATGCGGTCCTTGTTATAGAGCAGGATCTTTTTGTGATCGCCGGGTTTCACGCCGCCGAAAGACATGGCGGCACGGTTGGCGAAACCAAGGGCGAAGACGGCCGAGGAGATGTCCGGACCGAAGGGCACGATACGGGTGTTCCATCCGATCTGCACGTCCTGTTCGATCAGCTGCTCGATGACTGAGGTTCCGTTATGGTTGGCCGCACAGAACATATAAAGGCTGCGCCGCTGGTAGTCTTCAATAATGTCCTTGGCGATCTCTGGTGTGGGGGCGGCGCCCACGACGGCGGCAAAGCCGGGGGCCGAACCGTCCACGAACTCCACGCCACGTTTTCTCAGGATAGCGTCGTCGGCCGGTCCCAGCCAGATCTTACCATTGTCGATGTCCGGGTCTTCGGCTTCAGGCTGGTAGAAATCCGGCTGGTCCAGGATGCGCAGGGCTTCGATGATCTCGTAGGAGAAAATGGCGGCCATGCCGGCGTCCAGCAGGGGCCCGAGGTAGGGCAGGTGGTTCTTGCCCTTGACGTGCGGCGGCAGCAAGCCGCGGGCAAATTCCAGGGGTTTTTTCAAGTCTTCCAGGGTCTCGACCTTCATGCCGGTCAGCGAGTAGATGACGGGCAGGTAGTAAGCCGTGTTGGGAAAGCCGATCTTGGTATCGGCGTTGTACGTATCCAGTGCTTTTTTGTAACGGCCTTCAGCGGTGGAGACCACCTTGTATCCACCCTGAATGGCGGCAAATGCGACTAATTTAGACATATCGAATTCCTCCTTCGTTGAGGATCTGGTTGAAAATCAATTACGCTTCCAGCGCCTGGCGGTCGGCCATATCCATGAGGACGCGTTCCCGGGCCTTGTCGATGCCCAGTGCCTGGCGTTTCTTGTCGATATGGGCGATCATCAGCTGGGCGTGCTTGATCGGATCGACTTCGATATCCCACATGCCACCGTAGAGCTTTTCAAATTCTTTGGAGATGTAATCGTGGAATACCGGCGCCCCGGAGGTGGGCAGGGTGACGCCGAAGACCGTGTAGACGCCGGAGGCGACGAAGTAATGGCCGATGGAGATGGCCTTCTCGCTCATCCACTCGGGGGCGCTGCCGGCCGCCGGCAGATCGCAGATGTCCTTGCCCAGCCCGCCGGCCTTGACCACTTCGGTGGCCGCCAGCAGGATGCGGCTGTTGTCCACACAGGAGCCCAAATGCAGGACCGGCGGGATACCCACGGTTTCGCAGACCTCGGCCAGACCCGGGCCACAGTGCACGGCTGCCGATTCCGGGGTCAACAGGCCCGCCATGGCGCAGGCAATGCCGTTGCAGCCGGTGGTCAAAACGATGACGTCGTTCTTGATCAGCTCCTTGACGACCTCGATGTGGGCTTCGTTATGACGGGTACGGGCGTTGTTGCAGCCCACCACGCCGGCGATGCCGCGGATGCGGCCGTTGATGATGTTGTCGTTCAGGGTGTAGTAGGTGCCGCGGAAGGTGCCGCCCAGGTGATACTGGATCGATTCCACGCCAAAACCGGCGATCTGGGTGCACTTATGCTGGGGAATCATGACCTCGGCGCCGCGGTTTTCGAAATTGTCGATACCCATGCGGATGATCTTCTCGGCGTCTTCCAGGGCGTAGTGTTCGTCGAACTCGATGTGGATGACGCTTTCCTGCTCCATCTTGGCGATGGGGTGGGTGGTGATCAGTTTGGTGTGGAAACACTCGGCAACGTTGGCCAGGTTCTGCATGATGCACTGGATGTCCACCACCATGGCGTCGCAGGCGCCGGTGATGATGGCCAGCTCCTGGGACAGGAAGGTAGTGGCCGACGGGATGCCATGGCGCTGCAGGATTTCGTTGGCCGTGCAACAGATGCCGCTGAGCTGAATGCCCTTGGCGCCCTTGGACTTGGCGTATTCGATGATTTCAGGCCTCTGGGCTACGGCCACGATCATCTCGGAGAGCACCGGCTCATGGCCGTGGACGACGATGTTGACGTGGTCTTCCTTCATCACACCCAGGTTGGCTTCGGACTGCAGGGGGTAGGGGGTGCCGAAGAGCACGTCCTGAAGGTCGGTGGCCAGCATGGAGCCGCCCCAGCCGTCGGCGATGGCGGCGCGGGTGCCCTGCTTCATCAGGTTTTTGTAGTCCATGTCCACGCCGATGTGGGTGCGGTGCATGATTTCAACGATCTCGCGGTCGATATTTCTCGGAATCACGCCGTTTTTCTTCCATTTTTCGTAGAGCGCTTCCGGGGCGCGTTTGGCGTAGAGCAGTTCGCCTTCGGGTTTGCCCCACTCGTTCATAGCGGCTTCGGCCGTTTCCAGGGCGATCTCGTCGATGTCGCGGTCCTTGACCTCGCCGTCTTCCTCGACGGTGGTCGCGACGCCCAGCCAGGGAGCAATCTGCAGCAGCTTGTTGGTGTCCTTGATCTTGTAGGCCTCGGTCTCCTTGCGGGCCGCGCTGAGAAATACCTCGGCTACGCAACGGCCATGGTCGGAGTGCGCCGAGGCGCCGCCGGCGATCATGCGGATGAAGTTACGCGCGGCAATGGTGTTGGCCGTGGCGCCGCACAGGCCTTTGCGGGTATCTTTGCCTTCGATCCCGCCCTTGGGCAGGGGCAGTCGGCAGGGGCCCATGGAACAGTTTTTACAGCAGATGCCCTGGACACCGATGTTACAGGGTTTCATCTGAACGGCACGGTCATAAACCGTATCGATACCCAGTTTCTGAGCCCGGACAATCATTTCCTGGCTGGCCGGATCGATGGTTGCGGCAATAGGATCGGCCAACTTCGGGGCCGCGGCTTTTTTCGCGATTGGTTTTTTAATTTCTGCCATCAGAGGTTCCTCCTCGTATTAAATTTGGCAAAGGTTAACATTAGTACAGCGGTACCCGCCGGTGCACCCAGTTGAGCTTGTCCAGGATTTTCTCGTGCTCGGTTTTCTGGACGGCGGCGGCGGTCATGGAGATGGCCTTTTCCGTTTCACCGGTGCCACGCTGGGCAGCCATCTTCTCGCGCTCGGCGGCACGCTTCTGGCGCAGGGCGTCTTCGGCGGCTTCGCGTTCGGCGGCAGCCTTGGCAGCGGCTTCCTTTTCCGCTTTGGCTTTGGCATCGGCATCGGCCTTGGCTTTGGCATCGGCATCAGCTTTGGCCTTGGCTTCGGCGTCTGCCTTGGCTTTGGCTTCGGCATCGGCTTTGGCGGCAGCATCGGCCTTGGCTTTGGCTTCGGCATCGGCCTTGGCTTTGGCTTCCGCTTCGGGGTCTGCCGCAGGTGCGGCCGGGGCAGCGGCCGGGGCAGGTTCGGCTTTCTTTTCCGCGGCCGGTTTGGCGGCGGGTTTGGCAGCAGCGGCATCTGGTTTGGCGGCGGCTTTCGGCGCGGCCTTGGCAGCCGGTTTGGCGGCTTTCTTCTCCTCTTCGACGGTCAGATCCGGTTCCGGCGCCAGGGCGGACAGGTCTACGGAAACGCCTTCCAACCGTTTGGCGATGGGATCAATGTCGGCAGCGCTGCCGCCGTCCATGGCCAGGTCGATAAAGGCCTTCACCAGGCGGATGGATTCGGGATGACGCATGATGAGAATGTCCGAACCGGCCATGAGGTAGGTAACGGCCCCTACGGCTTCCATGAGGATGCCGCGTTTTTCCGGGTCTCCCAGGGTCGGGGCTTCGTCAACGGTCTGTTTGGCTTCCTTGCACTTCCAGACTTCGTTGGCCAGGTTGTTGATGATGGGCATCTGAAGTTTGTCGTCGCCCTGGGCCATGGCGGCCATTCTCAGGCGCTCCATGACCGAATAGCTGTACTCCATGCCGTATCCCAGCCCGCCGGTGGTCGGGTCGATGATTACCCGATCCATGGGCATGCCCAGGTTTTCCAGCAGGATGTTGACCTGCTTGGCCAGGTTGACGTCGATGGGGGACGAACTGATGATGGCGTGTCCGTACCCCATGGCGGCGGCGCCGATGCCCTTGTGGTTCTTGTCCTCCACGGGACCCAGGGTCAACTGAACATCCTGGCAATCCTCGGCGATCTTCTTGAAGACCGCCTCGTCTTTTTCATGGTTGGCCACACCCCAGACCACCAGGGGAACGTCGATGGTGCCCAGCACTTTTTTGACCGTGGCGGAGGCATCCGCCGGGCTGGCGTCGGTGCCGTTGGGATCGGTGCTCTTCAGCTGCAGCACGATAATCTCGGCACCGTATTCGTCGACGCATTTCTTGGCCCATGCAGCCGGATCCGAAACCACATCCTTGAACGGCTCCAAGGCGGCTGCCGGCCACTCCTCGGGCTCCATATCCCAGATTTCCATAGCGATCCGCGGTTTGTGGGGCATTTCCCCCTCAAACTGGTAAAACGGATAGCAGGTTTCACCGCCAACGGTAATGGCCTTGTCGCCTTTACCGATGGAGATCGTCTTAATCGCACCTGCATACGATTCCTTGTAGAATTCGAAGCTCAACGTTACCTCCTTATCAGCTACCGGTTAATGATTGAGGTTTGTAACAGCAATGCGGTGGTTCGTGCACTCGTGGCAGGGCGCAGATACCCGGCCATTACATGAGAAATTCAGACCCCCTTTCGTAATAATTTTTTTTATATGCAATATCTACAACGGCAGATAAGAATCCATGGCAGGCGGTTGGCGGGGGAAAGCAAAAACCGCGGTAAGCGAGATGGATCGTTTTCGTTTTTAGGCAGCGTGGCATCTTCGAAACAGTCCTCTGGTGCACAAATAATCGCTTATTTGGCCAATCTGAGAAACGGCTTGTCATTCACTGCGAAAAGGCCCGAAGGGCCAAGACGGCTTTTTGCTTAATAAAAGGTGTAAAACCAAGGATTGTACTTATATCTTGGCGGGTTTATTTGTCAATAGAGGAGTGAGATTAAATCCCAATTTCCTACTAGATTGCCTTCAGCGGGCAGGGCTTGTTCGCAATGGCGAAAACGCCTGTACCTAGAAAAACCGGATTTCCGTTTTTCCGGTTTGCCCGGAAGTGCACAATCAGGTATTTTCCCGACGCCGGGTCAGCCGTTCTTTGAGACGGGGGAACCGTTCCATATCGGTATGGGGCAAAAACAGGGCGGCCACGTAGTTGTCCATGTACGACGGGGTTTCCGACAACTCGAAATTGGTCATGGAGCGCGTCACTTCCACCACGTCCCGCCGGATGCGGTTGGTCAGACTGCTCATCTTGGCCCCCATGAGAGAAC
>Ga0272443_10000125_pt1 | contig 144631 bp, 122 predicted proteins | sample SSMAcet12_FD_193581 | JGI IMG/M metagenome (GOLD analysis project Ga0272443, IMG submission 193581) | Marine sediment archaeal communities from Little Sippewissett salt marsh, Falmouth, MA, United States - SSM-Acet-12 | ecosystem: Environmental > Aquatic > Marine > Wetlands > Sediment ... | reverse complement strand
CTGTTTTTCTCGTTAATATTAATATCAGAACATGACGCGACGGGCAATGCAGTTACAGCAGCAGCTCCAATAGCACTTGATTTTAGAAAGGATCTTCTTTTCATAGTTAATTACATGTTTGTTAATAGTGGTCTTATGACAATTGTTTTCAATCGTTATTTTATGTCATTAAATTATTCCAAAAGGGGTTTAAGCTAAGATATGTAATTTTAACCAGATATTAATACCCGGCATATTAGAGTAGCCTGATTAAGACCCGTACCGGCCAAGAATGTATTTCAATATTCCTTACCTTTACCATATAAACCTTTTCAAGATGAAAAACTTAAGTATTTTCTTCATAGCCATGACCGTTTTCACTCTGATACTGTCATGTAATTCATTATCAGATAAATCAGCCGACTTATTGAAACCAAACATCTTACTGATATATTTTGATGACCTTGGCTATGGTGATGTAAGTGCTTACGGGGCAATTGATATAAGCACACCGAATATTGACATGCTTGCCGAAGGTGGGATAATGTTCACAGATGCCCATTCCTCATCTGCAACATGCACACCAAGCAGGTACGCCATTCTCACGGGTGAGTACCCATGGCGTAACGAAAGGGCGAAAATATTATCCGGCACTGCTCCCCTGCTTATCGATACAGCTCAACTCACTCTTCCGGGCGTATTAAGAAAACATGGATATTATACAGGCATAGTTGGTAAATGGCATCTTGGCCTCGGTGATGGTAATGTAGACTGGAACAAACATATCTCACCCGGACCCAATGAGCTTGGTTTCGATTATTCTTTCATTATGGCCGCAACACAGGACAGAGTGCCGACGGTCTATATTGAAAATGGCAATGTATGCAGGCTGGATCCTGATGACCCCCTGCGGGTCAGTTACGAAACCAATTTCCCCGGTGAACCTACCGGCAAGGATAATCCAGAACTGCTTAAATTGATGTGGGACCACGGGCATAATAACAGTATAGTAAACGGAATCCCTAGGATAGGTTTCATGAAGGGTGGTAAGGAAGCAAGATGGGTCGATGAGAATATGGCTGATACTTTCCTTGTCAGGGCAAAGAATTACATTATTAACCATAAAAATGAACCTTTCTTCCTGTATTATGCGCTTCAGCAGCCACATGTACCCAGAACACCACATGAGCGATTTGTTGGTAAAACTGATATGGGGCCAAGAGGTGATGTGATTGTTGAAGCTGACTGGTGTATTGGCCAGTTAATCAAAACGCTGGATGACGAAGGTCTGTTAGAGAATACCCTGATAATATTATCAAGTGATAATGGCCCGGTGATAAATGACGGATATAAGGATCATGCTGTAGAAAAACTGGGCAGCCACAATCCCTCCGGTCCTTTCAGGGGAGGAAAATACAGCCTCTTTGAAGCGGGTACGAGGGTGCCTTTCATTACATACTGGAAAGGCATGATAGAACCGGGAATATCTCATGCCCTGGCTTCACAGCTGGACATTATGACCTCACTGTCCAGCCTGACAGGCAGCAGTAAAGGAGGACCTGACAGTTATAATATGCTGGATCTTTTCCTTGGATCAGGTACTACAGGAAGAACAGAATTGATCCTTGAAGCAGGCGGCAGAACAGCCTTCAGGAAAGGTAACTGGGTACTTATTCCTCCTTATCCCGGTCCTTCAATTGCCCGGAATGTCAATATAGAGCTGGGCAATTCTGATGTTTACCAGCTATATAACCTTGATGAAGACACGGGCCAGCAGATGAACCTGGCTGAAACCCTGCCGGACAAACTGAGTGAAATGATCCTGGAATATGAAAATATTATCAATAATAGCAGATAGTATCAATTATCACCGATGACATTAAACTACTTCGCCTTATTATATTTTTTATCCTTATATGGTATACCTTCATTCATCCATTCAGGTGCTTCAGTACCCTTAAGATAATGATCAAAGAATTGTTTCATTCGCCTCTGAAAATCAATCTGGTTACTCTTATTGGCCAGGTGATGGTTCTCATCCGGATATGAGAGGAAAATCACCTTTTTGCCCAGTCGGCGTGCTGCATTATAAAACTCAAGCCCCTGGTTCCAGTCAACAGCACCGTCAACAGTACCCTGCAGTATCATGAAGGGAGAGCTTATTCCAGGGGCATTATGAACCGGGGACTGGGCAATGTAATTCTGCATGTCATCGAACATGCCCTTGCCCATTCTTACCTGGCCTTTTTCAAAAATACCTTGATTATTGGTTCCTGTGTTTTTATAAAGTATATTGTACATGCTTGTCAGGTTTGTAACAGGAGCCCCCGTTACCACGCATGCAAACATATCCGTCTGGGTAAGAATGAATGAAGACTGGTAACCACCCCAGCTATGACCCTGTAAACCAATATGGTCGGGATCTGCATAACCCTCATCAATCACTTTGTGGGTAGCAGCTGTCACACAATCAAGTGCACACCAACCTGGCTGACCTTCGTAATACTTAATATCAGGCATGAGAATAAGATAGCCATTACTTGCATATGTAGATATATGAGGCCTGTCATCGTAAGCTGGCATTGAATAACTATGATGCCTGTTAGACATTTTTTCATAGAAATATACTATCATGGGATATTTTTCCCCTTTCTCATATCCTGCAGGCAGCGTCAATGTGGCCTGCAATCTGTCACCATGGCTGTTTTTGAAGTCTATGAGCACCCTTTTCCCCCAGAGATATTCTGACTGTTGCGGATTGGCATCTGTCTGTTTAAGAGGCCTCTTAAAACCTGAATCACAGGTATAATAATCAGGAAAATCTACAAATGTTTCCCGAGTAAATAAAAATCTGTCAGCGTTCCTGGCTTTTGTGAGCCTCCCGTAACTTGCATCATCAAAAATCAATTTCTTTGGAGGTTTTCCATCATTAAGCAAAAAGAAACCCGATTCCTTTGTCCACTCACCGTAGGCTGTAAGGTATACATCTTCCGTTGTATCAATATATGGGTCTTCATCCTGGCTGCTGCTTCTCATTCTTCTGAAAGGACTACCTGACCGGTTGAATCGCAATCGGATCTCATTTTCTGTTCCGTAATTACCTGTCAGATTATATCCTCCATTACCGTCAATCTGAACAGCCCATAAGTCATAAAGGTGATTAAGAAATACTGTTTCATGGTCAGCAGACCATCCTGCCAGCCCGTATGAAGGATTTTCATAAGGATGATCCTCATTTATATCAATAAAACTTACTTCAACATTTTCAGAGATATTGGTAAGTCTACCCGCAGGCAGGCTGTAAACAAAGAAATGACCGTCTTTGAAATACATAAAATTATTACCATCAGGCGACAAACCCATTACCCTTCCAATTCTTTCTTCAATAAGAGTTTTTTCTCCTGTAGCTGCATCTATTACGTAATAATCGCTATAACCACCGCCCCAGTCCGTATCAGAGATATATGGTTTTGGATCAGCCCCGACAATCCTGTCAGCATTCCGGTTGATCATGCTGGTACGCATATCATCTGACTCAAGCTGGACAAATAACATATTATCAAGATGAAGCAGGCCTGTATATGTTGACACCCGGTTTCTCCTGGCCTGTACCATCTGCACTGACTGTATTTCTTCATCATCCCAGTGCCAGACATCAACGTTGGCTATAGTATCCTTACTCATCTTGATCACTTTATTTTGCTCTTTTATACTGATAATCATACTCTTATTATCAAGGCTGAATGAAAGCCTGCCCTGCTCACTTAAGACATAGTTATCCGGAAAAGTCTCGTTTCCGGAAGGCTCATAGCTTATTAATTCAGGATCAGATGAATCGATATTGTTAAACACCAGGAGTTTATTAATCCTTTGTTCAAGACTGTCCGGCCCTGATCCTTTCAATGCAGCCAGGGAGGTGCCTTTACTGTTCCACTCTGAACGATAAAGCATCTCATCATCCCAGGTTAACTGGCTGTAGGTTAAGGTATCTGTATCCAATGGTACATTCGTACGGATTGCAAGGTCGAAAAGATAAATTCCATTTCCTGCTTTATCCTCAGCATCAATTAAATATGCCAGGTGACTGCCCCTCTTATTAAACTTATACTGGCTCACATTACCTATGTTCATTAAGCTTCCGTTTTTAAGATCCCTGATCAGCATATCAACTCCTTTGTAATCCTTATTATCACCAGCCTTTTTGATAACCAGGTAGTTTGATTTTGGTGACAACGACAGTTCATCCACCTTTTCCCATTCCCATTTCTCACCTGTATAAAGATTGAGCAGTACGCCTTTACTGTAAACAGGTTTTTTACTTTTACGCAGCTTCTCAGCTTCCTTTTCTTTCAGGTTTCTTTTGTATACAATCCATTTTGAGTCATATGAAAATTCAGCATCACTGCAGTAAGGCTCTGAAATAATTTCACCTGAATCAATATTCTTTATATATAGGGTATCATCACCCCCGTTTGGACTGTATCCATAGGTCATCCAGGTACCATCATCTGAAATGTTAACTGAAGTAATCCGGCTCCACCTTTCATAATCATCAATATTCAGGATCTTGCCGGCATCCTGTGATTGGATTGAAATAGTTGTAAATGAAATACATACTAGCAGAAATAGTTTGATTTCAGTTTTCATAATAGTTAATATTTGTTTAATTGTTTAATTGTTTAATTGTTGAAATGGGTCTGATTAATATCCAAATAACCGGGCTAATAATATAGGTAAGTTAATAATTAACAAAAATAGTATAGTAAATAAATTATCATATGCTGGTAAACATAAGGAAGAGATTGATGGATTTCCCACCTGGCTGGCGCGAGTCTGATGTAACAAAGTACAGTTCTAAAAAAATTCATATATTTAATCAAACCTTAAGAATTTCACCTTAAATGCCCGGCCATAATGAAAAAAATATCCAAGTACGTTCTGGAAATTCTGACTTCAATCTATTGTGTACTATACCTGGCAGGTCTCCTAAGTGAGTATCTCACGAGTGATACTAACCTTATAAGTGCTAACAGCCTGATGGTTGTTTTACTTTTTTTAGTCTTCCTGACTGCAGCAATATACAGCTGGGTCAGTTTCAGGATCAGTGGTTTGTTGCTGCAGGCATGGAACATTCTAATTTGGATCTTCAGCTGGTTCATCTGGGAAGATGCTGGCATGATTATATTATTTGCGGTTCCGGCTCTGATAATTGGTGTTCTTATGAATCTGAGGGAATATAAGAGTCGAGTCGGCCCAAAACCCACAAATCAGGTCTACTGGAAATTTGTACTTAAATTGCTTATAGTCAACTATGCTATTCTATATACAATTACTATGATAGCAGGTATATCACTGGATGCTTCAAGAGACTACTTAACTATGCCCTATATTCTGTTTCCGGCCCTCGCAGTTCTGTTCTATGCAGGATTTATTGTCTCATGGTTTAATGAGCTCGTGGCAGGTATACTGTTATGCTTATGGTATATAATTGTGATTGTTGGATCTGTTGCATATTCTGAATTCTTCAATAGTGGCCCCTGGTTTGTGTTTGGTCTTACAATCCTTTTCCAGGGTCTGGCCTATATCAGTAATTACAGGACCTATCGATCAAGAACCTGATTACTATCTGTATTTACAATAAAAAATACTATTTTGGTAGAAAACCCAATCCAAATTCCACAGTCAATGAAAAAATCATTATTACCAATTTTATTTTATGTTATAGCCGGATCTTTATGCCTGGCGCAAGAGAGATCAATACCAATTGACACATCAGTGATTACCAGGCATACAACTACCATTAACGGGGAGATATTTACTTACACTGCTACTACAGGTACTCAGCCTGTATTTATTAATGATGAGGTAGTTGCTTCATTGTACTATACATATTACACCAGAGACATTACCGGTAACAGGGATACTCGTCCGCTTTTAATTTCCTTTAATGGTGGACCGGGTGCTGCATCAGTATGGATGCACATGGCTTATACCGGACCCAAAATAGTCAAAATAGATGACGAAGGTTACCCTGTGCAACCATATGGAATAAGGGACAACCCCTACTCTATTCTGGATATAGCTGATATTCTGTATGTTAATCCTGTAAATACTGGATATTCAAGAATGGTAAAAACAAAGGAAGGGAAGATGCCCGACAGCCAGCTATTCTTTGGCATAAATGCTGATATAGAGTACCTTGCAGCATGGATAAGTGACTTTTTGTCAAGAAATAATCGCTGGCTTTCACCCAAATATCTCATTGGGGAAAGCTATGGCGGTACACGGGTATCAGGGCTGCCACTGGAGCTTCAGAACAGGCAATGGGTTTATCTTAATGGCGTAATACTGGTTTCACCGGCCGATTATAAGATCTTTGAGTCAGATGTACCCATCTCTTCAGGACTCAATCTACCCTACTACACTGCAACAGCATGGTATCACGGGATGCTATCAGGGGAGTTACAGAGAAAGGATTTACTTGAAATACTACCTGAATCAGAACAGTTTACAATTAATACATTAATTCCTGCTTTAACTAAAGGCGGATTTATATCGGGGGATGAGAAGGAAATTGTTGCGGAAAAAATATCATATTATTCCGGGATATCAAAAGAGGCGGTGTTACAGCATAACCTGGACCTGCCCACAAGGTTTTTCTGGAAGGAACTGTTAAGAGATAAGAGCGGGCATATGATAGGACGGCTTGACTCACGCTATATTGGAATAGACAAGACAGAGGCAGGAATAAGTCCTGATTTCAGTATTGAGATGAGCACATGGAATCATGCCTTTACTCCTGCAATAAACTATTACACAAGGGAAGTGCTTGGCTTTAAGACCGATATGAAATACAATATGTCCGGAAATGTAAGGCCATGGGATAATTCAGATAATAATGTAAGGGAGAATCTCCGGCTTGCCATGGCAGCAAACCCCTTTTTAAACGTTATGTTCCAGGGAGGATATTATGATGGTGCATGCACTTATTTTGCATCAAAATATACCATGTGGCAGATCGATCCGAGCGGTAAGATGAAGGACAGACTCAGCTTTAAGGGGTATCGCAGCGGTCATATGATGTACCTGCGCCGCGAAGACCTTCGAAAGGCAAACAATGATCTTAGGGAGTTTATATTAAACAGTCTGCCTGAAGGGCCGGCGAGGTATTAACTATCAATTATGAGTGATGAGTGATGAGAGGTGAGTGATGAAAGAGGACCGCGAATATATTTAGACCGGTGGGCTAACTTACCGAGGGGCAAGATAGAGCAGAGGGAGACGAATGATGAATTATGAATGATAGGTTATGAGCAAGGCCGGGTTCCCTGAAAGTAGTTACATGCTTAATATCGCTGTTTCCCTGGAAGCCAGTATCTGGAAACCGGTTATGACACTTGAAAAACAGGAAGGTGAATATTCATACCCGGCGGTTCTAGAGTCATCCGATGATTTGCTTAACATAACCTATACTTATCAGCGTCCTACAATAAAACACCTGGTTACTGATCCTGAGGATTTTTGTGATGATGTATATCGATATCCCTAGCATAAATTCTACTGAAAAAATTAACTGTCCGGTCTCTCATATAAAATATTTATTATATTTGTTCGGTAAATTACGAATGATTTGGAATACGAAGGAGCTATATCGGACAGGCAGAAAAAAATGGCCAGATACGCCAAGGCTATGGGCCATCCAATACGCATGTACGTACTGGAACTGCTTTCAAAGCAGAGTTGCTGTTACAGCGGGGATCTAACTGAAATTTTACCAATAGCCAAATCCACCCTTTCACAGCATCTTAAGGAGCTGAAAGATGCAGGACTTATACAGGGTGAAATTGAATCACCAAGAATAAAATACTGTATTAACAGGGAAAACTGGAATGAAGCTAAAGAACTATTTAAACATTTTATGAGCGACTGATATTTTTTTATACAACAAGTTCGTTGTTTTGCGAAATACGAAATTAAACTAATAAATCAGAAAATATGGAAATAAAAGTACTGGGCACAGGCTGCCCCAAATGCAAGAGGCTGGAGAATCTTGTAAACGAAACAATCAGGGAACTTGGAATTGATGCATCTGTTAGCAAAGTAGAGGATATTATGAAGATTATGGAATACGGGATACTTCATACGCCGGGACTGGTAATAAACGGCAAAGTTGCACTATCGGGCAGACTGCCGGGTAAGAAAGAACTAACCGAAATGCTTAATAAAAATATATAAAAAAAAGAACATGAAAACTTTCAAATTCTTACTTGTTATACTGGCCGCTATAGCCCTGCAACTGTCGTGTTCATCACAGGGCAATAACGCTGACGCAGAGCTAAAAGTTGGTAATGAGGATGAAGTAAAAGTTTATTACTTTCATTTTGAAAGAAGGTGTGTCACCTGCAAGGCTATTGAGAGTGTGACAGAAGAAGCTATAAAGGAGATGTACAGTGGAGTTGTCCCTTTCAAGGCCGTTAACCTTGATGATGAAAAAGGAAAAGGGATAGCAGAAGAAGTTGGCGTGTCAAGTCAGTCTCTTTTGATCATTATGGGGGATACCAGGATCGATATCACTGCTGAAGCCTTTATGAACGCTACCTCCAAGCCTGAAGAATTAAAAAGAATCCTGAAGGAGAAAATTGAGCCTTTACTCCGGTAAGACAGTGATTATATGAGCGAATTTTTAAACTCACTCATAAGCAACAGTACAGCACCCTTCCTGACTGCAGCACTGCTGGGGCTCATGACAGCTATCAGCCCCTGCCCTCTTGCGACAAACATAACTGCAGTAGGCTATATCAGTAGAGATGTTGTTAATAGGAGAACAGTATTTTATAAAGGTTTGTTCTACACCCTGGGAAGGGCTATCTCATACACTCTGCTTGCTGTAATAATATTCATTGGTGCAGATCAATTCAAGGTTTCAGGGGTATTTCAAAAGTATGGAGAGAAGATAATCGGGCCTCTGCTGTTAATAATAGGCTTGTTGATGCTTAACGTGATAAGACTACGGCTTCCATGGTTAGGCAGGCAGAACTTAAGGGTAAAAGAAAATGGAAAGAATATCTACTACGATGCACTTATCCTGGGGATTATATATGCCCTGGCTTTCTGTCCCTACAGTGGAGTCATATATTTTGCCATGCTTATACCCATGACCATTAGCAGTGCATCAGGCCTTTATCTGCCAGTAGTGTTTGCTGTTGCCACGGGAATACCTGTTATTGTTTTTGCCTGGCTTATTGCTTTTACAGTATCAGGTGTTGGCAGGCTCTATAACAGTATAAAGATTTTTGAAAAATGGTTCCGAAGGGTCATTGCAGTCTTATTTATTGGAGTCGGGATATATTATATAATAATTATCTATCTGTGATTGATCGGCCAACATATAATTAGGGCTGCGGATTATGTAAACGAATAGAAGAATGGATTATAAAAGAGAGTTAAAAATATTATTCTGGATCGCAGTAGTCTTCATCCTTGCCTATTTCATGCCTCTTGAAAGCGGGCGTTTCAGGGAGGCCATTTTAGCAATGTCTGACCTGGCAAAATGGTACGCCCGGGAGCATGTAGTCCTCTGCCTGCTTCCGGCATTTTTCATCGCTGGCGTTATTGCAGTATTTGTAAGCCAGGGTGCTGTTATGAGATATTTTGGTGCTAATGCGAAGAAATGGCTGGCTTATACAGTTGCTTCGGTTTCAGGAACCATACTTGCAGTCTGCAGTTGCACTATATTACCACTCTTCTCAAGTATACACAAACGTGGCGCAGGACTTGGACCTGCCATAGCCTTTTTATATTCAGGCCCGGCAATCAATATTCTCGCCATTATACTCACTGCACGAATATTAGGCTTTGAAATGGGTGTGGCCAGAATCATAGGGGCTGTAGCTTTTGCCATAGTTATAGGTTCCCTCATGTCGCTTATATACCGGAAAGAAGAAAAGATCAAGAAGGATGAACAGATGAATTTCCCTGATATGCCTGAGAAGAGGCCCGTTTGGCAAACAGCTTTTCATTTCTTTATTCTTGTTTTTATTCTTGTCTTTGTCAACTGGGGAAGGCCGGCTGATGGGGTTAATTCAGGGGTATGGCACTGGATATGGATAAACAAGTGGTATATCACATCAATTTTCGCGGTAATGCTCATGCTCTCATTGATCTACATTCTTAAGCTCAAATGGCAATATGTGACTGTTGCCGCTCTTGTGACAGTCGCCTCAGCCTTTATCAGTGCAACACCTATTATTCCGGTCCTGGTAGGAATTGCAGGAGTCAGCGTAATCACCCTGATTGATAAAAGAGATCCAGATAACAAAGAATGGACACTGTCTTCATGGGATTTCACAAAGCAGATCATGCCCATGCTGGCAATAGGTGTGCTCATTGCAGGTTTTTTGCTTGGATCCACCCATGATGATACAGTCATTGCAGGTATTATCCCAAATGAATGGGTGACCGGCCTGGTTGGAGGCAACTCGGTGTTCTCAAATTTCTTCGCCTCTATAGTTGGTGCTTTTATGTATTTTGCCACACTAACAGAGGTGCCTATCTTACAGGGACTCATAGCCGCCGGCATGGGTAAGGGACCCGCACTGGCATTGTTGCTGGCCGGTCCTTCACTATCCTTGCCAAATCTGCTTGTAATACGTGGTATAATAGGTACTCATAAAACCATTGTTTACCTTGTACTCGTGGTCATCATGGCAACTGTTTCAGGCTTAATTTACGGAGGTTTATTCTGACTTATATTTAACATTAATTTATTTTAAATGAGTAAACATAATAACATGGAAAACAAAACACTGGGATTTATCGGAGGCGGCAGGATAACAAGGATCATCCTGCATGCTTTCAGAAACAAAAATCTGGATTTTGATTCAATAAGTGTATATGATCCTGATACTGAAGTGACAGACCATCTGAAAAAACAATTTACGGGGATAAACATTGCTGGTTCTAGTTCCGAGCCTGCTGTCCGGGATATAGTCTTTCTTGCCGTGCATCCGCCGGTTCTAATGGAGACACTTAAGGAAATAGGCAATGTGGTCAGGGAAGAGGCTGTAATAGTATCACTTGCCCCGAAAATTACAGTTGAGCAAATAATCACTGTTATCCGGGCAAGGCAAATTATCAGGATGATACCAAATGCCACTTCTTACATTAACAAGGGTTATAATCCTGTTTATTTCAGTGCTTCATTCAACAAGAAGGAGAAGAAGCAGCTAATAAGACTATTCAGGTCACTGGGCAAAACTATTGAAGTTGAGGAAAAAGAACTGGAACCGTACGCTATTGTTTCTGCAATGCTGCCAACCTATTTCTGGTTCCAATGGAAGAAAATGGAAGATATTGCAGTAAAAACAGGGTTTACTGAAAAGGAGTCAAGGCAAATAATCAAATCGACCTTAAGAAGAACCCTGAGATTATACTTTGACTCAGGCCTGTCTACTGAAGAAGTGGTCGACCTGATACCTGTTAAACCTATCGGGGAACATGAAAAAGAAATCGAAACAATACTGGAGAAAAAATTGTTGGGTCTTTACGAAAAGATAAAACCATAATGGTTTAATAATATTGGAACAGCATGAAAATATTAGTACTCTGTACAGGCAATAGCTGCCGCAGCCAGATGGCTCATGGGTTTTTAAATTCGTTTGACCGCAGGCTTGAAGTGGCATCTGCAGGTACAGAAGCATCAGGTAAACTCAATCCCAAAGCAGTACAGGTAATGAAAGACATTGGAATAGATATAAGTCACCATACATCTGACCCGGTTGATAAGTACCTCAATGATGTATGGGATTATGTCATTACAGTATGCGATGGAGCCAATGAAGTATGTCCTGTATTTACAGGTAAGGTTAAGTACCCTATGCATATTGGTTTCGAAGATCCCTCCAGTGCCAGGGGCAGCGAAGAATTTATACATGGTGAATACCTCAGGGTACGTGATGAAATACGGGAAGCTTTTCACAAACTATATATCGAAGAAATCAAAGCGAAGCTCTGATGATGCAGTAAAGTTATCTTAAAAAAGCAGAACTATGCCATCAAAACCAAGACTCAAATTATTAGATCGTTACCTTACATTATGGATATTCCTGGCCATGGCTGTTGGTGTACTGTCAGGATATTTCTTCCCTGCAATAGCTGAATTCTGGGAATCGCTTAAATCAAGTCCGGACAGCACAACCAATCTGCCTATTGCCATAGGCCTGATCCTGATGATGTACCCTCCCCTGGCAAAAGTAAGGTATGAGGAACTGGGCGATGTTTTCAGGAATTATAAAGTTCTGGGCCTCTCCCTCATACAGAACTGGATATTAGGACCTGTACTTATGTTTGCACTGGCGATACTCTTTTTCAAGCTCTTTCCCGGTGAGGATAATGCCAACCTCCCCTATATGTACGGGATAATAATGATAGGGCTGGCCAGGTGTATAGCCATGGTTATAGTATGGAATGACCTGGCAAAAGGTGATACACAGTATGCTGCCGGCCTTGTAGCTTTCAACTCTATCTTCCAGGTACTGTTTTTCTCGGTATATGCATATTTTTTTATTGCCGTACTCCCCGGCTGGTTTGGCGTTCCGACAAATGCGGCTGTTGAAAACATCACAATAGGTCAGATCGCCGAAAGCGTACTGATTTACCTTGGAATACCCTTCTTTGCAGGGTTTCTGACCCGTTTTATCCTTATAAGAGTAAAAAGCAAAGAGTGGTATCATACGAGGTTCATACCTATAATCAGCCCGGTCACCCTGATTGCCCTCCTGTTTACAATAATTGTAATGTTTTCGTTAAAAGGGGAATATATAATAAAGATACCCCTTGATGTTGTACTGATAGCCATCCCGCTACTGGTTTACTTCCTGGTGATGTTCTTTCTGTCGTTTTTTATGAGTAAAAAGATAGGCGCCAGCTATGAGCAGTCAACCACTCTCTCATTCACTGCTGCCAGTAATAATTTTGAGCTAGCAATCGCCGTGGCCATTGCCATTTTCGGCATGAACTCAGGGGAGGCCTTTGCAGCTGTTATAGGCCCACTGGTTGAGGTACCGGTGATGATAGCGCTCGTTAATGTGGCATTACGAATCAGGAAAAACTGGCAATAACTTATAATTAACGGGTCTGACCGGTCATTTCATTGCCATTATCATTCCGCCAAAGTATGGGATTAACCATATCAGCCATACAAAAAATGAGTATTTATGGAATTTGACTCTTAGTGATTTCTTATCCTTTCTTACGACAATAGTGGCCCAGGTAGCATGAGCAAGCATCAGCCAGAGAGCAATCTGCCCTGTAAGTGTATGCATATCAAGGATATTGAATTTCCCCTCAGCAAGAAGATGCATAAGGAAAGTACCAGTTATATCAAAGGTAAATCCAATCCAGAATATAATTACATGCCAGGACTTCAGGTATTTTACCAACCTCTCGGACCATACCCCAAGGCTGTAAAAGATTAGTGCCAGTGTAATAAATATTGTTGAAAACAATCCAAGATAATTCATCAGTTTAGAGTTAATTATAGTCTCTAAATTAGATTTTTTCTTTTGTAAGAGCTATGTAACAGCTAAAATATAAATTTACCTTTATATCAATTTACTCATTCCCTGATATCTTTTTTGTCTGTACCAGCAATACGTTCATATTTGCAGCAGGCAGGTAATTCATCATAAACCTTATCATCAGCCTTCACCAGTTTAGTATCATGTCCAACTGCTGCCACAGCCACATGAACATCTTTGATATTGGGATTGGCACAATCAAAATTTACCGTAAGCATCTTTGTTTCCTGGTCCCAGTCAGCGCCGGTAACACCTTCAACTGATTGTGCAGCTTTTTCAATACGTGATTCGCACATACCGCATTCGCCGGCAACAAAGAATTTGTTTTCATCCTTATTCTCATCGGTCACACATTGACCGAATGCTGTAGATGCAGCAATCGTAAGGATTACTGCAAGGGTTAAAATTTGTTTTTTCATGATAATCTAATTTTGGTTTTTATTCATTATTTTTCATCGAACGGGGATTAAAAATCTCCACTGTTGCGGATAATTGTATCTCTCACTTCCCCGCATTTAAGCATCATGTTGCCGAAATACGGGTTTCTGATTTCTTTCTCGTTACTGAGCCAGTATCCTCCCCTGTCATTGTGGGCCATAGGACAGTACTGGTAATAAACTGTATCCCTGTCAATGCCGAATTCTTTAACAGTTTTATAGAGAGTATTGTTCATGGCCAGGAAAGATTTTCTTTGCTCCGCGATATCCTTCATAGCATTTATGCTTCTAAGGGTGTTTTCAAGAACACCCAGCTGGTCTATCCATTCCGTATGTGCGTCACCCCTAAGCAAGTCCATATCCACTTTCCCCAGGGATTCCAGTACCTGCTCTGCCTTTTTGCTAACGGCAGATGCATCAGAGGAGACAAAAGCATCCTTCATGTAGATATAGGCATCATATACACCTGTCATCTGCTTCTTAAAGGCAGCAGGGGCTCTATTTCCACTCATCTCCGTAAGTTGCTCATGATTGGTTTCAGTTTTAGTATCAACCATGTCCATACTGCCATGATCATGGTCTGGTGATACCTTTCCTCCTTCCGGGTTCATCATACTCTTCTTCCCTTCCAGCTGTGCGGCAGCATCGATCTTAAAGACACCGTTCGTGGCAACTATCTCTCCCTCTTCAATACCATCTTCAACTACATAATAATCACCTGCATCGGGTCCCAGCTCTATCTCCCGGTAACTGAAGACGGGGTTTACCCTGTCAGGCTGCCTGACATAGACAATCGATCTCTCACCCGTCCATAAGACTGATGATTTCGGTATCAAGAGGCTGCCATGGTAAAGGGAAGCGGAAGATATTATTTTACCTCCTGCGAACATTCCGGGTTTTATCCTATCAACTGTATTATCCACTTCAACTCTTAGTCCCGCTGTTCTTGTTTTCCCGTTTATAAAAGGGTCAATGAAACTCACCTTGCCGGACAGCTTTACCCCCGGCACAGAGCGTATTGAAAAATCCATTCTGTCGCCTGTCCTGATCCAGGGCAGGTCCTCCTCATATGCATCGAAGACCACCCACAGGTGATCCAGATCGTTAAGCATGAACAGGGGTTCTCCCTCGCCTATATAATCACCTGAGGCGACATACCTTTCCATCACAGTACCTGCCTGTGCTGCAAGCACATCAAAATAAATTATTGGTTCGGTTCCATCCTCTATCATACTGATCTGTTCTTCACTCAGGTCCCATAGTTTAAGTTTTGAGCGAGCAGCCCTGTATATGGTGGGATGGCTGTCTTTTATTTCAATTGCTTCCAGCAGCTCTTTCTGAGCTGTCACCAGTTCAGGCGAATATACTGTGGCCAGCTTTTCACCTTTTATCACCTTTTCCCCGGTGAAATTCACATGCAGTTTTTCTATCCTGCCGGCAAACCTGGCCGTTACCATAGTCATTCTTGTTTCATCCGGGACAACCCTGCCCTGGAGGTATATTTCCTTTCCGGGCCGTCCCCTGCCGATTATACTGGTTTGTATTTCGGCAATGCCTATTGCTGCCTCACTCAACATTATCTCGTCATCAGCCAACACATCAGTTCCGATCACAAGTGTTGACAGGGGTACAAGATCCATTCCGCATATAGGGCAGTCCCCCGGGCTGTCCTGTTTTATCTGCGGATGCATTGAGCAGGTCCAGGTTGAGGGATCCTCTGAAACATGATCATGACCCGGGTGTTCATCCGGTTCAGTTATGGAAGAAGAGGCATCTCCGGGTCTGCCGGATATTACACGGCCAGTAAGTATGCCGGCCAGAAGAACAACGATAAGCAGTATATAATTCTGTTTTATTGTATCTATTATTTTATTCATAACTGTTAACATGTTTTTATTTACCCATTAAATATTCGATTATTGCTATTGCCGAATGCCTATCCGCCCTAGCCTTTTCCAGCTCAAGGCTATATTTTAGCAGTCTTCGTTCCATTCGTAATAATTCCTCGAAATCATTCCCGGCGGTGGAATATTCAGATTCAAGTATTTCAAGATATTTACCTGCCAGTTCAGATTGAGATATATTGAGTTTAATCCTCCTGTCTGCATCGGCGTAGTCGCGCCATGCCTTCTCGAAAAGTATTTCGAGGGCATTAATCCTGTTACTGGTATTATAACGGCTTCCTGCTTCCATGTAGGCAGACTCTTTAACCATAGCCCTGTATTTATTACGGTAAAGGGGGATTGAAATTCCCACTGAGGGAAATACGAAAGCATCTTTACCTGCCAGTCCGGTCTCTCCCCTGCCCACGGCAATATAATCCAGGCTTATGTTGAAGCCTGGCCGGCCCTCTAGTTCTGCCACTTCACGCTGGTGATCAAGTGCAGCTACCTTGAATTCCAGGGCCAGCAGGCTGTGATTACCGGCCAGTACCGAGTCAAGGGCTGACTGCCTGTCCGGTCCAGGCTCAGTGTCCCATAAAACAACAGGTATATTCACAGCGTATATACTGTCACTGTTTACCAGCTGAATGAACTCTGTTTCCAGCTTAATATATGAATCACGCAGTTCAGCAAGCTGGTTCTCCATGTCATTTATCTCCAATTCCAGCAGGTACTCGTCGGTTACCGGTACCATTCCTGCCTCAGCCTTTACATTCACAGTTTTCTGCATTGACTCCAGCAGGCTTATGCTCTCCCTTGTAATTTCTATTGACTTGCTGTTGAAGTAAATATTGTAATAAACATTTTTGATATCACGATAGAGACTGGACTTCGTTTCCATAAAAAGCTCATATTTCTCCTTTGCTGACTCTATTGCCACATTCTCCTTTGCTTCAAGGGTGCCAAACCATGGAAAGAACTGGGATGCAGAAATCCTGAATTGCTGGGGTCCCATCCTTGTTTCCACAGGGCTGATAAAGAAAGCAAATACCAGTTTCGGGTCAGGCAGGGCCTTCACCTGTGGAATACGCTCCAGGGCAGCCATATACTCATTGAAGCGGTACATTAGTTCCGGGTTATTCTCCGCGGCCATTTCCAGGTAGTCATCCAGCACATCCTGTGCCGCAAGCACTGAAGATGCCATCAGGAGAATAACAGCTGTTAAATTTCTTATGATCTTCATTATTCTGTATTTTTATTCCTCATCTTCTTTCTAATCAGGCTTTCCTGCCACATGCTGTAGAGTACCGGCACCACAAATATTGTCATAAGTGCTATAAGCATCCCGCCGAAGAGTGGTATAGACATCGGCACCATTATGTCCGATCCCTTACCTCTCGAGGTAAGGACAGGCAGCAGGGCAATAAGTGTTGTTGCAGTTGTCATCATAGCAGGCCTCACACGTTTAGACCCAGCCTCTATAATGACCGAGTGTAGATCTGCGATAGTCGACGGCTTGTATTTATCCATTGATTGTCTGATGTAGGTGCTTATCAGCACCCCGTCATCTGTAGCAATACCAAAGAGGGCAATAAAGCCCACCCACACAGCCACACTGATGTTTATGGTTTTGATCTGGAAGAGGTCGCGGAGGTTAATCCCTGCAAGAGATGCATCCATGAACCAGGGCTGGCCGTAGAGCCATAGCATGATAAAGCCTCCTGAGAATGCAACAATTATACCACTGAATATCAGAGATGTGGATATTGCCGACCTGAATTGAAAATACAGTATCAGGAAGATAACAATCAGTGAAACAGGTACCACCAGTGCCAGTCTCTTAGTTGCCCTGACCTGGTTCTCATAATTGCCTGTAAATTCATAGCTTACATTTGGAGGCAGGATAAATTCACCTCTATCTATTAGCTCATTCAGGTAATTACCTGCATTCTCAACCACATCCACCTCCGCGTATCCTTCAGTTTTATCAAAGATAACATAGGACACGAGGAAGGTATTTTCACTCTTGATCATCTGTGGTCCGCGACGGTAATCTATATCAGCCACTGCGCTCAGGGGTATCTGCTTTCCGTCTTTTAAGGGTATCAGTATGTTCTTTATTTCAGACGGATTATCCCGAAATTCACGTGCATAACGTGCCCTTACGGGAAACCTTTCCCTTCCTTCCACGGTTGTTGTGAGTTTCATTCCCCCTGCTGCTCCGGAGATTGATTCCTGTATTTGTTTTACCGTCAGCCCGTAACGTGCAGCGGTCTCGCGGTTTATACTGATCTCGAGGTAGGGTTTGCCCACCACCCTGTCAGCAAATACTGAAGCCGGGGCAATGCCCTCAACCATCCTGAGGTGGTTCTCCAGTTCCACGCCAACTGACTCAATGGTTTGCAGATCTGGACCATAGACTTTTATCCCCATGGGAGCCCTCATACCGGTCTGGAGCATAACCAGCCTGGTTGATATAGGCTGTAATTTAGGCGCAGAGGTCAGACCGGGTATCCCTGTCCTTTCAACTATCTCATTCCATATATCATCAGGCGACTGTATTTCATCACGCCATTGCCTGAAATAGTCGCCCCGCGGATCTTCGATAAGCATATCTGCCGGTATAAGGCGGAAGCCCTCTTCTTGAGGATCGTAGCTTGCCCCGTCAGCCAGTACAAAAGCTCCTTCCCTGTTGGTTCTGAACCTCATGCGTCGACCATACTCGTTAAGTATATATTCAGGCTTATAATTGATCACATTCTCGTACATTGAAGTGGGTGCCGGGTCAAGGGCTGAGTTAACACGTCCCCATTTGCCCACAACAGTTTCAACCTCCGGGATCGAATTAACCTGCCTGTCGAGCAAGCGAATAACCTCAAGGTTCTCCTGTATCCCCGAATGGGGCATTGTGGTGGGCATCAGAAGGAAAGAGCCCTCGTCGAGGGAAGGCATGAATTCCTTGCCCATGCCGGGTATTGACCGTTCCAGTGAGGCATACAGCCCTGTCTCCTTAACTTTCCGCGGCATGAAGCCAAAAACCGAATCAAAGCCCTGCCAGGCTATAATGCCGAAGAGGACAAAAAGCATGGGTAGTGACAGAAAGGCCCATTTATGTCTTAGTGTCCACGCCAGGATCCTGCGATAATAGTAGACTATCCCCGCAAGTATGGCCAGGATCAAAGCCACCAGTAATATAACAAATATAAAATTGATTGTCAGTGAATTCTGTGCCCCCAGAGGCAGCCATACCTTTGAAAGGAAGAAGACCACGACAAAAACTGTTATAGCTATGTTTAAATTAGCCGGCCATTTAATGTTTTCACCCTTCCACCTGTCAGCAAAGTAATTATTCAGGCCATAGGCAGTTATTGCCAGGGCAATATACTGACCGCTTAACACTGACAGTAGGATGCCGGCAACAATTGCAAGCAAGTTAATTATCTTAATAAAACCGGCTTTTACCCTTGCTCCTGTTGAGAACACCAGGTGTGCCATTGCCGGGATAATCATGAGCCCAATCAGTAGTGCGGATACCATGGTGAAGGTCTTGGTAAAAGCAAGGGGTTTAAATAATTTTCCTTCTGCTGCCTCCATGGCGAAGACGGGCAGGAAGCTGATTATTGTGGTGCTGATTGCCGTAATTACGGCTCCGGCCACCTCTGTAGCCCCCGTATAGACAGCATCCAGGAGCTTCTTACCCCTGAGATTATTTCCGTTTTCCCTTACATGTCTTAAAATATTTTCGGTAAAGACAACACCCACATCTATCATAACCCCTATTGATATAGCTATACCGGAGAGGGCCACGATATTGGCATCGATCCCTGCCTGGCGCATTATTATGAAAGTCATTAGCACTCCAGCGGGCAGCAGTCCTGAGATAAGAAAAGAGGCCCTCAGGTTAAGCACAAGCACTATTATTACAAGTATACTGATCAGGAGTTGAAGGGTTATGGCCTCTTCCAGCGTTCCCAGTGTCTCCTTTATCAGGCCGGTTCGGTCGTAGAAAGGCACTATTGTGACTTTAGATTCCGTGCCGTCACCCAGTGTTTTTGAAGGCATTCCGGGTGCTATTTCAGCTATTCTCTCCTTTAGATTATCTATGGTCTCCATGGGGTTGGCCCCATACCTGGCCACCACCACTCCGCCAACTGCCTCGGCACCACCCTTGTCCAGTCCTCCCCTTCTGGTGGCGGGTCCATAGCTTATTTTTGCCACATCCCTCAGTCTTACAGGTACATTATCCCTTACGGCCACCACGCTCTGTTCCAGGTCTTCCACGCTCTTTATATAACCCAGTGCCCTGACAAGGTATTCAACCCGGTTGAATTCGATGGTCCTGGCCCCTATATCGAGATTACTGTTACGCACGGCATTCATTATGTCAGTGACGTTTACTCCCCGTCCTGTCATGGCATCAGGATCAATATCCACCTGGTATTCTTTTACAAAACCACCTACCGAGGCCACTTCAGCAACGCCCTGTACCGAAGCCAGGGCATAACGCAGGTGAAAATCCTGTATGGTTCTCAGTTCGTGAGGGTCCCAGCCTCCGGCAGGAGCACCCCTGGCATCCCTGCCCTCAAGTGTGTACCAGTAGATCTGTCCAAGGGCCGTGGCATCCGGACCCAGTGCCGGACTGACATCATCCGGCAGGGTACCGGATGGCAGGGAATTCAGCTTTTCCAGTATACGAGACCTGCTCCAGTAAAATTCAATGTCCTCTTCAAAAATGATATAGATACTGGACAGGCCGAAAATTGAATTGCTCCTTATCGTTTTTACACCCGGTATACCAAGCAGTGATGTGGTAAGAGGGTAGCTTACCTGGTCTTCAATATCCTGAGGTGACCTTCCGGGCCATTCAGTATATACTATCTGCTGGTTCTCACCAATATCAGGTATCGCATCCACAGGAACAGGATCAGATGGGAATATTCCTGTATCCCATTTGAATGGTGAACTAATGATACCCCATGTTACGAGCACAATAAGGATAAGAAAAGTTACCAACTTATTTTCCAGAAAGAATTTTATGATTTTATCAAGCATCTTCATTAAATATTATAATCTGTATTAATAACAATGCACTTAAGGAAGATATAGAACCTATATCCCTTACCATGTATTGATTTACAGACTATAACAGAAATGATTGGACCCTTGCCAGATAGTTCTTACCTCCAGGAGGTTGAGGCCATTCATAAATAGTGTTAAATGCCTGAAGTTTAAAATCTACCAGGTTTGATTCTTTAAAATCAATGTGAAAAAGAATGCCCGATAGAGTTTTAATATTTTCAACCGAAATAGTAGTAAAATCGTCATCCAGCTGGTAAAAATGAGTCTCATTATGGCAGCATGATGCATCATCACAGCAATCAGGAGGTGTTCTCATTAGGGTCACAGACATTAGGCTATCTCCGCAATAATGAGCTGATATACTGATTCCTGCTGTAGTAAACAAGAATAACAGGCTTATTATAATATGAAGAGATTTTCTGAACATCTAACCTGTTTATAGTAATCTAACAGATCATTGAGTTATTTGTTCAAAAAACTATCAGACTGATTTAAAGTTCACCCATCTGTAACAGGCCTGATATCTAAAAACTAAGCTATACACTTTACTTTCGCTTATTTTAAAGAGTATCAATTATATCAGCCAGCAATTGATCAAAATTCATTGAACCATCAGGTGAGTAACCAAGAATCACTACAACAAGATCCAGAGATGGAATCAGAAATATTCGCTGACCATCATGGCCCACACACATGTACATATCTTCAGGAGCAGATTCTATTCTTTTCGCCCTGTTCAATCTGAAAAATGCTCCATACTTACCATCACTGTCGGATGCTGGTGTTATTGAATAATCAACCCATCCTTCAGGTAACACCCTGTCACCACTGAAGACACCATCATTAAGATACAGCAAACCAAAGCGAGCAAAGTCGCGGGCTGTCATGTAGAGGTATGAAGAGCCTACAAGCGTGCCCGATTCATCTGTTTCAAATATTGCACCAGTGATGCCTATTTTGTAGAACAGGTCTTTATGAGGGAAGGAATAGTATAATTCATCATTGTTAAAGCTCGAACGAATTATTTTGCTTACTATATTTGTTGTTCCTGATGAATAATACCAATGAGTTCCCGGCTCATATTCAAGAGGCATCGAATATGCATATTCTGCAAACCCCGGTACACAGTGCAGCATTACGGTTATGTCTGAACGGTTTCCATAATCTTCATTCCACTCCAATCCACTCTGCATATGCATGAGATTTTCAAGGCTTATTTCGCTTCGTTCGTCACCAGACCATTCAGGAATCAGCTCTTTCGTATTTATATCCAGTATACTGTCCTTTACCAGAACTCCAACCAGTGCACCGGTAACTGATTTTGCCATCGACCAGCTGAGGAAACGGGTATCTTTATTAAACCCGGGTTTGTATGCTTCAGCCACAGGAATACCTTTATGTAAAACCATAAATGCAAAAGAAGTACCACCGTATGCGTCTTCGTTAATGAGTTTATCCGAGATATTATCCAGGCCAACAAGATCGATTCCTGTAAGGCTGTCAGGTAAAATGTCACCCATAGGCCATGCGATTGTATCGCTGCTGTATGTGACAGATATATCCGGGAATGCAACAGCTTTCATCTCATCAACAGTTTTTTGCTGTAATAGTGTTGCACCGAATCCTTCCCTGTAAACAGCTGTCGATTTACCCCAGAGAAACCTGCTGGTAACAGTTTTATTTTCCTTGTCAACCCTGTTCTTAACCAAACTAATAAATGAAAAATCAAGATCCAGGTTTTCAACATCTTCCTGGTTTCGCTGCGAAACGAAAACTGCTGAACAAAGGTTTTTTGCCGCGTAGCCTGTTATTATTGGCATAAGGGAATTAATATAAATGGCGGCAGCAAGGATTACTATAATTATTACTGCCAGGAAACTAAAAAGTATCCTTTTCTTCAATACGGTACGTTTAGATGAATCCATTTAATATGCTGGTATTAGTTTTAATCGTAAACAAAAATAAAAAAAAGGTGCAAACAATTGCACCTTTAAGATAGCTAATAAATATATCGGGACCTTAATTATCAACCTTTACATAGGAGGTAGGATAACCTTATCAATCACATGTACAACACCGTTTGAAGCCATGATATCAGCTGCGGTAACGACTGCATCATTGATTTTAACACCGTCATCGGAAATACTTATTTTAATTTCGCTTCCCTGAACCGTTTTGGCTTTCATACCATCACTGAGATCGGTAGATTTAACTTCACCTGCTACAACATGGTAAGTTAGGATAGCAATGAGTTTATCCTTGTTCTCAGGTAAGAGTAGACTTTCCAGTGTTCCTTCCGGAAGAGCTGCGAATGCATCGTTTGTAGGTGCAAATACAGTAAAAGGACCGTCACCTTTAAGCGTTTCAACCAGGTCGCCAGCCTTAACTGCTGCAACGAGTGTACTCAGAAAGTCTGTGGAAACTGCCAGGTCGACAATATCTTTCGATTGCTCTTCGGGAGCCTCTGTTGCACACTGTGCATTGGCATTTCCCGAAAAAATAAATGCACTGACTATCAATGCTGCGAATAATGTTTTTAGATTCTTCATAATACAAGATTTTAATTGTTTATGAACTTCTAACAATCGCAGCTTTGTTTTTGTTTAGAAAATTAAATATATTTTTAAACAATTTGAAGGGAAAATGATTTTGGCTAAGGCTGTAACATTCGAGGGTCGTGTATAGATTTAAACTGGTATAAAGTTCCGGACGCCCTGATAGGTCGTCCCTACAATCGCTGCTATTTGTATTCTTCCTGCAAAATCCTTTTTTATCTTGTATCTTCAACTACCGGTACCCCAGTGCTGCATATCCAACCCAGTGGCAGTCAGTAGCAATAGCTGTTGTACCCATTCCAATATCTTTTACCAGTAAATGATCCGAGGTAATACTGGTTGAATAAGCTATAAATTCACCACTTATATCGCTGGAGTTATTCAGGTAATAGGCAGCATATAGTGCTACCGGCACACAGTAGCGGCCACACCAGGTCCACCTGTAGTTATGATAATCTGTGCTATCAAGAGTATATTCATTAAAGAGTCTGATATTTTCAGGGCCGACTTCCCCGGCCAGGCAGTTCTCAATAATTTCAAGTTCATATGCCCGTGCCTGTTCATTTCCTTTGTCATCGCAGCCATACATGGCATAATCCTTCCCTCCCCAGTCTTCATTACCATAATGTACTGCATCGGTAGTTACAACTATCGCAAAGTCTTTTCCCCATTCCCATCCATATGATTCTGCAACAGTATTTACGGCATCAGCCAGGGCTTTGCCACATTCATCCATCCTTGCAGGGCTCATTGCCGGGACAAGTATCGGAATTATAGAAATACTCCTGTTAAAGTATTGCATAAAGGGAATCATTGACTCGAGCGAATGCTCGACGCTATGCATGGTATCGCTTACAACAACATATTCATCGCCAAGAGTCTTAATTATTTCATCCCGGGCTGGAGAAACATGAATATCACCATACGGGCCGTACCACTGGCTGAAGCTGTCAAATATAAGATAGCCTTCAAGTCCCAGCTGGGCTGCTTTATGAGCAACTCCCAGCATTATAATATTATCTGCCTTAATATTATGCAGCACTTCCGGGTATAACTTACCCACATAGGTATAATCATCATGAGGGCATATAGCAATTTTCCAGCTGTCACCTTCGTCTCTCTCCCAGCCCCTTCGGTCAAGCCTTGACATAACACTGTCGATCTGCCAGCTGTACTGCGCAAAACCTACTGTATCAACCTGTTGCCTTATATAAGATCCTCCTGATTCATTATCAATGCCACTATTGCATGCAACCAGTATCAGAAGGCAAAGGGTAATTGTTGTTAATATTCTGGTCATTGTATCCCGGCTGGTTTTTCTTCAGGTCTGTATATCGCTTCTTTGAATACTTTCCACCCTTCTTCTGTCATCCTGGATGGTGTAAAAAGGCATATTCCTGTTGCACCGTTATTTATTGATTCATTAATAGCATCTTTTATTTCAGAAGGTATCAATCCATGATTTTCAGGATCTGGTTCTTCTTCTTTGGCTACTGGATCAGGACAAATAAATAAACCGCTGTATATTGGCACATTACCACCTGTTAATTCAACTGCTTCTTTACATACATCACCTATCCACTTCGTATCTTCAAGGTAGAAATCGTTATAATTCATCGGGTAGAAAGCATCGATATTCCACTTATCCCATTCCTGCCTTACGATCTTCTTTGCCACCGAGTTAGGGCCAGGAAAAACGGCTGCAGTGATTTTCTTATTCTTCGAATGAGCCATATCTGCAAGCCTGTTGACTATACTTGTTATCTGGTCATACCTGAACTGTTTCCATTCTTCCACCTGGGAAGGGTCTTCAACCTCCAGTATATCAATGCCTGTTTGTTCTTTGAAATGCGTTACGCAGCTGTCGCAATAGCAATAATCGAACTGTGGATATTCTCTGTCCATTACAAGTCCGTACTTATCCCAAAGTCCTCTGGCAAGTATTACGTCCGGGAAACGAATATAGTCGAGGTGTATCCCATCAACCTCATCAACATCTGCTACCCTCGAGTACATATCTTCCAGGAATTCGTATACTTCCTCCCTCTCCGGACACAGGAATTTATAATAAGGCACAAATGCAGGGTCAGTCCATGCTGATTGACCGAGGCCGTTTACGGCATACAGGCTCGTATCGAGCAAACCTTCTTTAGATTGCACCATAGTTGGGATCCAGGCATGAAACTCGAGACCAACATCTTTCGCCAGGGCACCCACTCTTTTATAGGTAGCAGGGTCCTGTCCTCCGTTATACATCAAACCATCTATGCCTTTCTTTTTAAAGTCTCTGAATTCAACCAGTAGTTCTAAATCTGTCTTATCGCGTGGTCCTGATGTCCAGGCATATACAGGAATTTTGTTCTTATTTACCTGGCACCCTGCGATGACAAGAGAAACAACCATTAATATCAATACTTTCTTCATAATGTGATAATTTCTATTTTATTTAAAAATTTCAAGAATTAATCATAGTATAGTTCAAATATAATCTTTTATCCTTTATCTTGTCTCCATGTTTTACCGGGTAGCCGATATAGCTTTTATTGTATTTCATACCTCTCTTATATTATTCAATCTTTTTGGCTGGATATGGAAAAAGATCAGGCTTGCCAATTTGATTACTATCCTGGTAACCGTTGCATCATGGACACTTCTTGGACTTATTGTTGGCGTTCCGGGTTACTGTCCCTTTACTGAATGGCACTTTGACATTCTTGAAAAACTGGGACACACAGACCTCCCAACATCATATATCAAGTATCTGGCTGACAGGCTATCCGGCCAGGATTTCAGCCAGGATCTGGTTGATGCGCTTACAATGTGGGGGCTGGTGGCAGCATTTATTATGTCACTAATCTTCAATACGAAAGATTTTCTTGATAAAAGACACAAGAGGGCCAAGCTCAAATAACCGGACAAAGTTAGCTCGTTTGCTAATGCAGATTGCCTTAAGCGAGCTACTCTTCCCCCCGGTTCGTACTGCTCGGTTTCCTTTTTACTTTTTCCTTTTTACTTTTACTTTTTACTTTTTACTTTTTACTTTTTCCTTTTCACTTTCTATTGTGTAGAGGTCTTTTATTTTAACATTTCTTCGGCCGCCCTGATGCCTGAATCTTTTACAAACCTATAATTACAGTTTTTCAGAGCTGTTTCAATAGCAGCAACAGTATTGATCACGTCGTCCACAGTTATTCTACCCATATGGCCTATTCTGAAATACTTATTTTTCAGCTCAGGATATAAACCTCCTGCCAGTACTACTCCAGCATTTTTAACCTCTGTCAGAAAATCACTGGCTTTTATATCTGAGGGATAATAAGGTGCCGACAGTGTATTGGCAGCACACTCATCACATGGTATATGCTTTAAGCCAAGCGCTTTAATTGCCGATCTGAAAGCCATACCAACATTACTGTGCCTTTTGAACCTGTTACCGAGGCCTTCTTTCAATATCTGGTTCAGGCTCATATTCAGTGCAGATACCAGGTTAACAGCAGGGGTACCAAAATATGAAGGGCTTCTGTTCTCATAAGCCTGCATTACCGGCAGCCAGTTAGTCAGGTCTGCATAGTAATTAGGTACTTTGGTTTTCCTGTTCCTGAATTTCTTCAATGCCTTTTCTGAAAACATTAGCAGTGCCAGTCCAGGCGGAACTCCTACTGCTTTCTGTGAAGCTGTAAGCACTACATCCAGCCCCCACTCCTGCTGCCGTATTTCTTCCCCTGCAACTGAACAAACGCCATCGAGTATAGTTATAACATCATATTTTAAACCGAGTTCAGCTATGGGCTTTGGTTCAACCTTTACTGCAGTTGATGTGTCTACATGTGTAAATGACAGTATCTTATATTTTCCTGTTTTGACTTCCTTCTCAATGTCCTCAATCGGTACTGTTTTACCTGGTTCAGCCCTCAGAACACGATAATCAGCACCATACCTGTCAACTATATCAGCATTTCTTTCCCCGAAGTATCCAGTGGATATAATCAGTACCTTGTCATTTTTCTCAACAAGGTTGGCTCCTGCAATATCCATTGCCAGTGTACCTGTTCCGGCCATTATAAGTGGTTGTCCATCAGGACACATCCATACTTTCTTCATCATATCAAGGGCATCTGCAAATATGTCAATGAATTCAGGTGAAACATGGCTGAGGCTTTGCTTACCCATTGCAGCAAGCACATCATTGTCAAATTCAATAGGCCCGGGTATCATAAGTAGTTTTTTCATAAGGTTGAATTGTTGAGTTGTGTAATCGTTGAACTGGGTTTTTAAATCTTAACTCTTTAATCTTAAATCTAATATAATTTTTTGTATAGTGGTTTAGAGCTTGTTGAACTGTTGAATCGTGTAATCGTTTAACCGGGTTCTTAAATCTAAAATCGTTAGTCTGAAATATTATTTCAGAAGGGTTTAGCAGTTTAGGATTTAGATTTAGGGAGGGTTTTATCGATTAGGTCTGTTAATATTTTCAACTTCTCATTATCCAGTGGCAGCAATGGTTTTCTCACCGTTCCTCCGTACATACCCAGGTAGTCCATAGCTGCCTTTAATGCCGGCACTCCCCATTGCCTGGTAACGGCAGTATTTAATTCCACCGCATTGAGCTGGTATTCTCTTGATTTAACAATATCTCCTTTTACAAATGAATTATAAATATTAAGACATAATTCAGGAGCAATATTTGCAAGTGCGAGTATACCACCGACGGCACCTATGCTTAATGCAGGAAGCAAGAAACTTGCAGATCCTGCCAGTACCTGGAAACCGGGTTTTGCATTCTTTATTACGGCAGCCATTTTTATAAGGTTCCCTCCTGAATCCTTGATGCCTATAATATTTTGATGCTGAGATACTCTTAAAATAGTATCCGCATCCATATCCAGGCCCGAATTTGCGGGCATATTATAAATTATAAGCGGTGCCGGAGATTTATCTGCCACATCGTGATAAAACCTGACCAGTGCTTCACCACTCATCTGCCCTTTATAATATGAAGGGTTAAGCACAAGAACAGCATCAGCGCCACTGTCGGAAGCCATGAGTGTCAGTTCTATAGTTTCACGAGTTGACTGTGCTCCTGTTCCTGCAATCATCAGTTTGCCTGATGGAATAGCTCTTCTGGCTGTGTCGTAAACCTTCTTCTTCTCTTCATTGTTTAACATTACCAGTTCACCATTTGATCCCAGAATTAGTATACCAGCCAGTTCATAAGTGCATAGCTTTTCTATATTCTCCCGTATTTTTGGAAGGTTCAACTCTTCTTCATCTGTGAAAGATGTTGGCAGTGGCGGAAACAAACCATTTAGTCTAATCATAATAATATTGATTTAAAAATACTTATCAGGATTTATTTGAGGGTTAATTTAAAGAATCATAAACCAGTTTCAGAAATTCTGAAAGCCTGGATGGCTCAAGCCACCTGGTAACAATTACCATGTTATTTCCCTGGTCAACCACGATATAATTACCACCGAATCCCGATGCATAGAACACTGATTCAGGTACACCTTCCATCACCCTTTCTCCCCGGTTTAGCCACCACATATAACCATAGGAAGGATTTGCCGGTGACGATTCAGTAGCCATATCAATCCATTCCCGGGAAATAAGCTGTTCTTCTTTCCACTTACCATTTCGCATAAATAAAAGCCCGAAACGAGCATGATCGAGAGTATTAATAAAAAGTCCTCCACCGGAATGGCCACCACCGCTAACAGACTGAATATTAAGTCCATCCATATCAACCCATGAACCTGAATAGCCATACCATCTCCATGTGGGAGAGGCTCCAATCGGATCCATTATCCTTTCTTTCAGAACCTGTGGCAGAGGTTTGCGCCATACCTGCAACACAGAGTAAGCAAGCAGATTAACCCTGACATCATTATATTTAAAGTAAGTGCCGGGTTCATGCAGTTCACGGTATTTCCAATCGTCCAATTCATCTCTTCTTGATGGTCTGTCTGCCCAGTCATACATCCCAAATAACATTCCAGACCAATCAGATGACTGGTTCAGGAGATGTTCCCAGCTTATTTTCATATTATGATCGCCATTGAAAGTGCCATCCCAGACGTACTTATGAACCAGGTCATTCACCGATGAAATCAGGCCATCATCATAAGCCATTCCGACGACTGTTGAAAGGTAGCTTTTAGTAACACTGAAAGTCATATCAACCCTGTTAATATCGCCCCACTCGGATATGATATAGCCCTCTTTCAAGATTATTCCTGCCGGACCTCCCCTTTTTTTTGTTGGTCCTACTATTTCCATACCCGGTTCATATCCAAACGATTTAATTATAGCCACCCTGAGATCCCTGTCACCTGAATATTCATTTCCCATCGCAAAATCAACCGCGTCCTTCAGCTTCTCCGTTTTAAAGCCCATTTCTGTTGGAGTTTTGCGTTCCCACTTTTCTTTTTCAGGAAAATATACTGACTGACCTGCACATATCCCGCCAAGGGTAAGAATGGCAACTGATACTGAAACTAATTTTAATTTTGGGATTGATAACATGATGAAGAAGTTGATTAAGTTTAAAAAGTATATAAAGATAGGGACAAATTAAGGAAAGCTCAATAGTTCACATATTAAAACGATTAAACGATTACACAATTTAACAGTTCAACAATATTTAAAAATTTGTTTATCTTGGCCTCTATAATTTAAAAATAACCACTATGAAAAAGCTTTTTATGATTTCAATATTGTTATCATTCGCAGTGATGACAGTACATCCACAGAATATAAAAATAGAAGTTGGGGATAAAGTACCAGAATGGTTACTGCCTGATGCAAAAGGACTGGATTATTCGATGGACACATGGAAAGGAAAAGTATTACAGATGAACTATGTTGATCCTGACGAAGAAGATTTGAATGATCATTTCAATGATGAGGTTGACAAGGCAACTGATATTGATAAAAGGATCGACAAGGAATATTTCAAGGGATTTGGCATTGTGGATACTAAATCCACATGGAAACCCACAGGTATCATCAAAATGATAGCTAAAAGAAAAGAAAAGAAATACGGCACCACTATCCTGTTTGATAATGAAGGTGTTCTTCATGATAAATGGGGTGCGCCAATGGATAGTTATACCATAGTTATTGCCGATAAGGACCGCATATGTAGAGCTGTTTATACTGGTCGCGTACCAGATGATGAAGTTGAAGATATAATTCAGCTTATAATAAGATTAACCAAGGAATAATCAGGAATACCTGTTTTGTCTTCTGCTGAACAATAATAATGAACCTGATAAGTTATTATCTTGTAACATTGATATTGTTATTTACGTAGTATATGAATAAATCAAAACACAGTACCGGAATTATGAAGAAATATGTAATTACTTCCAGATCAATTATTTTTCTCCTGATAATATCCATAACGTTTTTTAATACATCATGCAAGAAAGACAAAGCAGGAGAAAAGCCTGACCTGCCACCACAGGAAAGTCTTTTCATGGACTTTTCCGATTTTGACTCACGACCGGATGAAAAGGGTAAAGGAACTACATATAATAATTTTGTATATTCCTATTTGAACGTTCTTTTCTGGAATACAATATCAGCCAGCACACTGGCTGTCCCGGCTGTTGCCTATGGACACATGCTCAGCCAGAATGCAAGATATGTTGGAGACAATGTCTGGGAATGGGTTGATTATTACACCTATAATCAAACAGATTACGTAGCGACCCTTACAGCAGCAAGGCTTAATAATGATCAATTTTCAGTTGAGATGGTAATTGCCGAAGAAGCGACGCCTGAATCTGGTTTCAAATGGTTTGACGGTGTGGTAAGTTATAACCATACATCTGCTTCATGGAATTTATACAGGTACAATGGCGGCTCACCTGTTAAAGTAATTGAAGTTGACTGGAGCAAAGACTATGAAGAAGATACTTCATCATTGACCTATACATATGTTGAGACAGGGCAGGAACAAACAGGAAGTTCAATCAATATGGGCACAGATCCTTCACTTGATTATAATGCCTGGTATACAATAAGCCTGGCTGATGAAACAATTGAAATACAGTGGGACAGGGCAACAAAAGCCGGAAGGGTTAAAAATCCGGATTATTTCCCTGACAGTAACTGGTACTGCTGGGATGCAAATCTTGCTGATATTGACTGTCCTGTGCTGTAAATATACTATTACACACTCAGGGGTATAACATAGAAGAATATTGCAAAGAAATGTGAAATGCTGCCTGCAAGGACCATCAGGTGCCATACCAGGTGAGCATACCTGAATCTTGCCTTCCTGTAAAATATGATACCGAAACAGTAACAGGTTCCGCCGATAAGTATCCACAAAAAGCCCATCAGTGGCAAAGCTTTGACTATTGGTACAACAGCTACCAGTAACATCCAGCCCATGGCTACATAGATAATAATATCCATTACCGTGGCCCCGTGCTCAACCTTGTTTTTCCTTGACAACTGTATAATAATCCCGGTTATTGCCATAGCCCATTGCAGCCCGAAAAGAGTCCATCCCAGAGGACCATGCAAGGCCACAAGTGCCAGAGGCGTATATGTTCCTGCTATAAGAAGAAAGATGGCCGCCTGATCAATCACAAAGAATATTTGCTTCAGCCTTCCTGCCGGAAGACCATGGGCAACAGCCGATGAAATATACAGAAGTACCATGGTTGATCCGAAAATTGCCGTACTAACTACATGCCAGGCATTCCCTTTCAGTGCTGATGCAACAATCATTAATGTAAGTCCGGCGCTGGCCAGTATAGCCCCTGCGAAATGAGACAGCCAGTTAGCTATCTCCTCTTTCCTGGTAAATCTCCCAATCAACTCTGCCATATAGAATATCTTTTAACATTCAAATTTAGACTTTTAAACTAAATTATTAAAAAAGTCTAATAATTAATTTTTCGCATCCGGATACTACGGGGTGTAATTTCAAGATATTCATCGTCCTTAATATGCTCCATAGCTTCTTCAAGCGAGAATTTAATTGACGGGGCTATTTTTATGTTCTCGTCAGATCCTGCGGCTCTCATATTAGTAAGTTTTTTTCCTTTTGTCACATTCACATCCAGGTCTCCCAAACGTGTATACTCCCCTATTACCTGACCTTTATAGACCTGTGTGCCAGGATCGATAAAGAACTTTCCCCTGTCCTGCAGGCGGTCCAGGGCATAAGCACTTGCCTGACCTGATTCAATAGCGATTAATGATCCATTCTGCTGGTTTCCTATTTCGCCCTTAAATAAACCATATCCCCTGAAACGGTGTGTCATTGTTGCTTCCCCTGCTGTGGCTGTAAGTATATTATTTCTCAGGCCTATTAAACCGCGAGCCGGTATATCAAATTCAAGGTGCAGCAGGTCAGCTTTTGTTTCCATAACGAGCAGCTCGCCTTTCACCCTTGTAACAATCTCAATGGCCCTGCCCGAATATTCTTCAGGGACATCTATCACAAGTATCTCATAAGGTTCATTCCGTATACCCTCAATCTCCTTATATATAACCTTCGGCTTTCCTAACTGGAATTCATATCCCTCCCTTCTCATTGTTTCAACGAGTATCGACAGGTGTAATAGTCCGCGACCATATACATTGAACCTGTCTTCATAATCAGTTTCTTCAACCCTGAGGGCCAGGTTTTTTTCGGTCTCTCTTTGAAGCCTCTCCCTGATGTGTCTGGAGGTCACGTACTGGCCTTCCTTACCGAAAAACGGTGAATTATTTATAGTAAAGAGCATGCTCATGGTAGGCTCATCAACCGAAATCCTCGGCATGGGTTCAGGAGTAATTGAATCGGCAAGGGTATCTCCTATTTCAAAATCTTCAAGTCCAGTAATTGCACATATATCGCCACTCCTGATCGTATCAGATTTATCCCTTCCCAGGCCTACAAATGCATAAAGTTCCTTTATCCGTACTTTTTTTCTAACATCATTACTCTTGCAAAGAGTATAATCAATACCTGCAGTCAGTTCGCCCCTGAATACCCTGCCGATAGCTATTCTTCCAACATAATTCGAGTAATCAAGCGAGGCAATCTGCATCTGTGTGGTACCTTGATAATATGGAGCTTCAGGGATCTCTTTCAATATTGTGTCGAGCAGTACCCTGATATTGTCAGTTTTCTTTTTCCAGTCCAGACTCATCCATCCTTCCTTTGATGATCCAAACACGGTTTCAAACTCAAGTTGATCATTAGAGGCATCAAGACTGTACATCAGGTCGAATATGTCCTGTTGCACATTTTCCGGTTTACAATTCGGTTTATCTATCTTATTTATTACCACAATGGGTTTTAGCCCAAGCTGAACAGCTTTGTTTAATACAAATCGGGTCTGGGGCATCGGCCCTTCAAAGGCATCAACAAGCAGAAGGACTCCGTCGGCCATTTTTAGTACTCTTTCTACCTCGCCGCCAAAATCAGCGTGGCCGGGAGTGTCAATAATATTGATTTTTACATCCTTGTAGGTAACCGAGACATTCTTGGAAAGTATTGTAATCCCCCTTTCACGTTCAAGATCATTACTATCGAGTATCAGCTCCATCTTATCAGAACGGCTGTCCAAAATGTTACATTCCTGTATTATCCTGTCAACCAGGGTTGTCTTACCGTGATCAACATGAGCTATTATGGCAATATTGCGAATTGACTGCATGCTTTTTGAATTAGCCTGCAAAGGTAATACTTTGATTGGATTATTGGATTATTGGATTATTGGATTATTGGATTATTGGATTATTGGATTATTGGATTATTGGATTATTGGATTATTGGATTATTGGATTATTGGATTATTGGATTATTGGAGTATTGGAGTATTGGAGTATTGGAGTAATGGATTAATGGATTATTGGATTATTGGATTATTGGAATAATGGAGTATTTAATTGGAGGAACCATTAGCAGAGCGATTGCATGTAACGGCTATACGATGTATATTTGCAGAAAACAGGATTTGGAACAATTTTCATACAGGAACCTCATAATAATAGCCGGCACAGGTCGCAACAGCGGAAAAACCACTCTTTCCTGCATGCTAATCAACAGATTCAGTTCCCCGGACCTCGTTGCAATAAAGATCAGTCCGCATTTCCATAAACCAGGCAGGGGACTGGTAAACTGGCATATAGATGATAAGTTCAACATATATCGTGAAACTTCCAGGACTGGCAACAAAGATAGCTCCAGGATGCTTGAATCAGGTGCAGGAGAAGTATACTATATACAGGCATATGATGAAAATGTCAAGGAAGCTTTCGGACTGTTAATAAGATCTATACCGGAAAATAAGCCCGTTTTATGCGAATCACCCTCACTTGGGAAATATATAAACCCGGGAGTATTGTTCATAACCGATAACAGGGAAGTTAAGAATAAGAAAGATATGAGCCTAATGCTCAGAAAACCGGACCGTGTTTTTAATGACATACCTGCCGTGGATGACATTGATAAACTAATATTTTCAGGAAGCAGGTGGATTTTCTTCAGGTGATTCTGCATTCTTCTGCTTAAGAATATCAAGGTCGTGCTTCATCCTGGCAACAGTATTTATCAGTTCCTTTTCGGGTAAAACTGGCTCGGGCAGTTCGGCACTAATATAATGGACAAACTTCCATATTTCTCTAACCTCGCTTACTCTTACCTTAAATGGCTCATAAACAGGATTCAATGAATACAGTATAAGCTTGCCCTCGCCCTTAATCCTGTTCTCAGCCACCTTAAACATAATACCATCATCCATGGTAAATATAATATATGCCTGCCCATCCTTTATTTCAAACCAGTCCTGCACATATTCACCGGTAACCCAAGAACCATCAGGAATGGGAAGCATCGAATCACCTTTAAGCTGGAAAGTCCTGTATTTCCTGTTTGACAACAGGAAAGGCAGTTTAAATACCGGAAGTTCACTTATAAACTCAGGATCAGCATAACCTGTCATATAGCCTGCTTTGGCTTTCTCGGGTACCAGCTCAATATTCTCCCTGTTTCCTTCGTCCACTGTGGTGGCCAGCACCCTGATACTACTACCGCTTAGATAAGCATCAAACCCACGTTCAAGCTCTCCAAGCTGACTCTCACTCAGTTTGCTCAGATCCATTTTCAGCAGGGTATCAACAGCAATTTCAAAATATCTGGAAAAGGCTATAAGAACGTTAATGCCCGGTTCAGCAACATTATTCTCGTAACCACTGAGTGTTGAACGCTTTAATCCCAGCGCCGATGCCACATCATCCTGTGTCCTGTTCCTTCTCTTGCGAAGAAACTTGATATTTTTTGCAAAATTCATAATTACTGATTATATTATAGTCAATATTTTGATTAATTTCTAATCAAAGATATGGTTTTGCCGGATAATATGCAAGGGGGAGGGTAAAAAAGTTGAGAATGGGTTGAAAGTGGGTTTATAAACTTTAAGAACTGGAGACCGGAGACCGGAGACCGGAGACCGGAGACTGGCGACTGGAGACTGGCGACTGGCGACTGGCGACTGGCGACCGGCGACAGGAGCCAAGCCCCCTGCTCCCTGCTCCCTGCTCCCTGCTATAATGATGGAACGCACAATATTACATATGGACCTTGACACCTTCTTTGTGTCGGTAGAGCGGCTGAAAAACAGCAGGCTGAACGGAATTCCCGTAATCATAGGCGGGATGTCCGACCGTGGTGTGGTAGCCGGGTGCAGTTATGAAGCCCGCCGTTATGGGGTAAGTTCTGCCATGCCCATGAGAATGGCACGCAACCTGTGTCCTGATGCGGTCTTTGTCAGGGGAGACATGGAATCATATTCCAGATATTCGAGGACGGTAACGGATATTATTGCCGAAAAAGCCCCGTCATATGAAAAAGCATCTGTTGATGAGCATTATATTGACATGACGGGAATGGACAGGTTTTACAGTACATATAAATGGGCCGGGGAGTTGAAGCAAGCAATAATAAAAGAAACAGGATTGCCAATATCAATGGGCCTTTCAATCAATAAAACTGTATCAAAAATAGCAGCGGGCGAGGCAAAACCCAATGGTGAGAGACAGGTGGAAGCAGCACTGGTTAATCCATTCCTGGATCCCCTCTCCATACGAAAGATTCCAATGGTAGGGCAAAAAAGTTACCATCTCTTGCGGTCAATGGGTATTTCCAGAATATATACACTCAGGCAGATACCCCCAGATATGGTGGCAAGCCTGATGGGTAAGAATGGCATGGATATATGGAAAAAGGCAAATGGTATCGATCACAGTCCCGTCATAAACTATTCGGAGCAAAAATCAATAAGTACCGAGACCACCTTTGACAGGGATACCACCGACCTGGCAAGGCTCAACCAGATACTGGCATCAATGGTGGAAAGGATTGCCTGGCAGATGCGCAAAAAAGAGAAGCTGACATCATGCATAACTGTAAAAATAAGATATTCAAACTTTGATACCCACAGCCTTCAAAAAAGAATACCATATACATCATTCGACCATGTACTTATAGATGCGGCAAAGGAACTGTTTGCAAAACTATATACGAGAAGGATGCTGATAAGACTTATAGGTGTAAGATTCAGTCACCTCGTAAGGGGAGTACAGCAACTGAACATGTTTGAGGATACACCCGAGATGGTCAGTCTCTACCTGGCAATGGACAGCCTCAGGAAGCGTTTCGGGCAAAATGCGGTAAAAAGAGCCTGCGGTGTGTGGACCAATAGCGAAAAAGAAGAAAAGACGCTTAAAAGGCTTCAAAATGACCTGAAAGAACAAAAAGAGATGGAGGAAAGGATAAGGAGGGCATGGCACCATTAAGAAGTGATAAGTGATGAACAAAAAGTAAAGCCCGATTTAACAATTCAACAATTCAACAATTCAACAATTCAACAAAACATCTAAACCCCTAAACCCCTAAACCCCTAAACATTTAAACACTTAAACACTTAAACACTTAAACCTTAAACAAAAAATGTATATCTGCCATTCATATTACAGTCTGCGCTACGGTGTGCTGTCAATAGAGGAACTGATAGCACAAGCCGTAAGAATGGGCATCACTACACTTGCGCTTACTGACATAAATAACAGCACGGGCATACCCTATTTTGTAAAAGACTGTGAAAAAGCAGGAATAAAGCCGGTGGCAGGTATTGAGTTCAGGCGAAAGAACGAATACCTCTACACCGGTATTGCTCGAAATAACGAGGGAATGAAAGAACTGAACGAATTTCTCTCAAAACATAATATAAACAAAACACCCCTGCCCTTTCCAGCGCCAGGATTCAATAATGCATATATACTCTACTCTATTGATAATTATCCGGAAAGGGAACTAAAGGAGAACGAAAAAATTAATATCAAAGCGACTGAAATAAACAGGCTGCTCAACAGTAAATACCAGTTTGATATGAATAAGCTCGTCGGCTTTCAGACTGTAAGTTTCAACGATAAGGAGGGATGGGACATACACAGAAACCTGAGGGCAATTGATAATAATACACTTATTGATCATCTCAAAACCTGGCAGCTGGCCTGTGGAAATGAATATTTTGCTGACAGTGACAAAATAAAAGATACCTACATCAGATACCCGGGAATAATCGAAAACAGCACCAGGCTGCTGGATGACTGCTGTATATCTTTTCAGGACAATATTCCGAGAAACAAGCAGGTCTTCTCGGCAAGCAGGTACGATGACAGGCTTCTGCTGGAGAAACTGGCATGGGATGGCATGCAGTACCGGTACGGAAACGACAATGCAATTGCAAAAGAAAGAATAAAACATGAGCTGGACATAATTGATAAACTTGGCTTCTCTGCATACTTCCTCATCACATGGGACATCGTAAGGTATTCAATGGCAAGAGGGTTCTATCATGTTGGTCGTGGCAGCGGTGCAAATTCAATTATTGCTTATTGCCTGAAAATAACCAATGTTGACCCCATTGACCTCAACCTTTACTTTGAGAGGTTCATAAACCCGAGAAGAAGTACTCCTCCTGATTTCGACATTGATTATTCATGGAAAGAAAGGGATGAGGTACTGGACTATATCTTCAAACGCTATGGCTATCTTCATACATCACTGCTGGGTACCATGAGTACTTTCAGGGGAAAATCAATTATCAGGGAACTGGGTAAAGTGTACGGTTTACCTAAAGAAGAGATTGATAGCCTGATTGAGAACCCCGGAGACAAGTCAAAACATAACAGCCTGACTGACAGGATATTTTATCTTGGAAGCAAGATTGCTGACTTCCCAAATATGCGGAGTATCCATGCTGGAGGTGTGCTGATATCTGAAAAACCAATTACCTGTTACACGGCACTCGACATGCCACCTAAAGGCTTTCCGACGACACAGTGGGATATGTATGTGGCAGAGGAACTGGGATTTGAAAAAATTGATATACTCAGTCAGAGGGGTATAGGGCATATTAAGGAAAGTGCTGATATAATAAGTGAAAACAGGGGCATTGATGTTGATGTACATGCCATACAGAAGTTTAAGAACGATCCCCGTGTAAAAGAGTACCTCTCAAAAGGGGAAACAAAGGGTTGTTTTTACATTGAGAGTCCTGCCATGCGCGGACTATTACAAAAGCTTAAATGCAGCGACTACTCCACCCTTGTTGCTGCCAGCTCGGTTATAAGGCCTGGCGTTGCGCGCTCGGGGATGATGAAGCAGTACATACAAAGGTTTCATAATCCTAATGGCTTCGAATACCTGCACCCGGTGATGAAAAAACAACTCAGTGAAACCTACGGCGTAATGGTCTACCAGGAGGATGTGCTTAAAATATGTCATCATTTTGCCGGTCTGGACCTCTCGGATGCCGACACCCTCAGGAGGGCAATGAGCGGCAAGTACAGGTCAAAGGAGGAAATACGCAAAATAACCACAAGGTTTTTCGATAACTGCAGGAAAAAAGGATATCCTGATGATATTACCAAAGAAGTATGGAGGCAGATAGAGTCGTTTGCAGGCTATTCCTTTTCAAAGGCACATTCGGCGTCATATGCGGTCGAAAGTATGCAGAGCCTGTATCTGAAAGCCCATTTCCCTCTTGAATTTATTGTAGCGGTAATAAACAATTTCGGAGGATTCTACCGAACATGGGTCTATGCACATGAGGCACTAAGGTACCACGCCGGACTACATCCTCCCTGCGTAAACAACAGCAGGTATAAAACATGGATAAAAGATAGTGATATATACCTGGGGTTCATTCATATACAGAACCTGGACAATTCTCTGGCCACGGCAATTGAAAAGGTCCGCAATTTTGGTGGCAATTTTCGCGATCTTGGTGATTTTATCAGCCGTGTACGGCCGGGACTTGAACAAATAATACTGCTGATACGCGTGGGGGCCTTCAGATTTACTGGCAAAAGCAAGGCTGAGCTTCTTTGGATAGCCCATCTGCTGCTCAATAACAAGAAAACAGAAAAATCACACACTCTTTTTGAAAGCCCCGTCAGGGAATACAGGCTTCCAAAGCTTGATAATCATAAGATAGAGGACGCTTATGATGAGATAGAACTGTTGGGGTTTCCCGTAAGCCTGAACTGGTTTGGCCTGCTCAAAACATCTTTCAGAGGTGATATAATGGCAACTGATATGGGCAGCATGAATGGGCGCAGGGTAAGAATGGTAGGGCACCTGGTAACGGTTAAATATATAAAGACAGTTAACAGGCAATGGATGAACTTCGGCTGTTTTATTGATTATCAAGGACAGTTCTTTGACACAGTGCATTTTTCCGATTCACTTGAAAAATATCCGTTCAGAGGCAGTGGAACATACCTGCTGATGGGCAAATTAACGGAAGACTTCGGGTTCTACCAGCTTGAAGTTGAAAAGATGGCAAGGCTACCAGTGGAACCTGATCCGAGATACTGAAGCAGACTATTAATTATAAGTTATGGGTTGATAATGAGTTGATAGGGTTGATAAAAAGTTTATAAGGTGATAGCTGCAGGCCGGTACCTGATATTCAGGAACTAGTAGTATGGTCTGTAATGGTAAGGCAAATAACCCGGGTACATATAATACGGGGTATAACCATTTGTAGTTGTTATGCTTGCTCCTATGCGAAATCCAGGGAGGGGCATAAATTCCATACCAAGGGTCATTGATTCAAAACCGTCCCTGCCGAATATCCCCTCATTCATAAGTGATTTTGAATACTGTCCAAACACCGTCATCCGCTCATTTATTGAATAAATGCCACTTACACTCATAATAAAATCCGAAGTCCTGCCCATCTCATTATTCCCGGGGTAAAAGCTGTTGATATATGTGCCTTCAATACTTATTGCAAGTTTGGAATTTACCGGAAGTAATACCGAAGGTGATATCCATGAATTAAATGAATTATAGCCATTTAGAGAATTGAACATTATACCTGTCCTGATTTGATATCTTGCCCAGGAATGATTATCTGAACCGTCATTTTCATTTTTATCAGCATAATATTTTTCCGGTCCCGGTGCAGGCATATAGAAAATTGCCGGGTTAATGAATGGATTTTGTCCTTGAATATTTAATCCGAGCAACAGGATAATTGATATAAATAATACTTTCCGCATGTTGTAAATCTAATGTATTTTAAGAATATCTCAAAATATTATTAATCATACCTGCTGGCTTTGAGCACACCTTCTATTGATAGTATCTTCTTTATTAAACCATTAAGAATATTGATGTTAGGTACAAATAAATAAACTATTCCTTCAAACATACCATCGTGATTTTCATAATTAAAATTCCTCAGGCTAACCTTATATGAGGAAAGTACCTCATATATTTTAGTAATCATTGCATGGTCATCTATACCCACAATTCGTATACCTGTCTGAAAAGCAGGGCTATCTTCCACACTGGTCCATCTCGCCATAAGCACCCTGTAAGGGTAATTCCCCATCAGGTTGGGAGCATTGGGACAATTTACCCTGTGTATTTTAACACCTTCGCTGATAGTGACAAAACCGAATATTTTGTCTCCTGGCACCGGGTTACAACATTTAGCGAGTTTATAATCAAGTCCTTCAACCTGATTCTCTATGATAAGGTAATCCCTGAACAAAGCTTCCCTGACCGGTGTGGCATCTTTATCATCCTGCAATGTTTGATTTTCAGGAACATAACTTATTACCTCATTTTCCTTATTCTTTTCTTCATTTTTAATATAATCCTTAATATCCTTAAGATCAATCTTTTCAGACTGTATCATATAATACAATTCAGTTGCATTCGGGAGCTTAAAATGATCCAGTAAAGATTTTATCAGTACATCATCATAGTTTACTTTCCAGTTTTTAAGTCGCCTGGTCAGTATTTCCTTACCTTCGGCCGCCAATTTTACTTTTTCTGCATTAAGAGCACTTTTTATACGGTTTTTGGCTTTTCCTGTAACGACGAAGGAGAGCCAGTCTCTTTTTGCTTTCTGATTTTTAGCGGTTATCACCGATACCTGGTCTCCATTTTTAAGAACATGCTTTATTCCTACATTCTTTCCATTCACTTTTGCTCCCACGCAACTCTCTCCCACCTGAGTATGTACTTCAAAGGCAAAATCCAGCACTGTGGCTCCAGCTGCCAATCTTTTTAGGTCACCACGCGGTGTAAAAACAAACACTTCATCGGTATATAGATCAGCTCTAAGCTGCTCAAAAATATCGTTATCTTCTCCCTCTGATGTCTCAAGTACTTCCCTCATATGCATCAGCCATTTATCAATAACCCTGTCTCCTTCGGACCCTTTGTACCTATAGTGTGCAGCAAGTCCTTTCTCCGCTATATCATCCATCCTCCTGGTGCGTATCTGTACCTCAACCCATTTATTCCGTGGCCCTATTACCGTAGTATGAAGTGACTCATAACCATTTGATTTTGGAACTGATATCCAGTCCCTCAACCTGCTGGGATTGGGTTGGTACAAATCTGTTACGAGTGAATATACCTTCCAGCATTCTGCTTTCTCCTTATCCTTCCCGGTATCGAGGATTATTCTTATTGCAAAAACATCATATACCTCCTCAAATTCTACACCCTGGCGTTTCATCTTCTGCCATATAGAGTGGATGGATTTTGTCCGTCCCTTTATCTCGTAATTTATGTTCTGCCTGTTCAGCTGTTCCTTTAGTGGTGTTGAGAAGTCACGTATCAGCCTGTTACGAGAGGAGGTTGTTTGTTTAAGTTTTCTCTCAATCATCCTGTATGCTGCCGGATCAAGATATAACATAGCCTTATCCTCCATCTCCGATTTGAGTTTATACAGTCCGAGCCTGTGGGCAAGCGGTGCATACAGAAAATATGATTCAGAAGCCAGCCTGAGTCGTACATCCGTCTTTGCTCCCTCAAGTTTTCTCATATACTCAAGTCTTTCAACCAGTTTTACCAGTATTACTCTGATATCTTCAGCAAGACTGAGGATAAGTTTCAGGAAATTTTCGGCCTGGTAGCTTGACCTCGTGGTTTCAATGTTTTCAATATTCGCAAGCCCTTTCAGTACCTTTATAACACTATCACCGAATGTTTTTTCTAGCTTTTTATCACTCAGGTCAATCCTGCCAGCACAATCATGCAAGATTGAAGCGATAAGAGAAGTAAGACCGAGACCCATTTCTTCAACGGCTATACGGGCAACCGACAGTGCATGGGCAACAGCTGATTCTCCTGTTACAGTTCTTTTATCGCCCAGGCAATCCACCAGGTGTTCAAGAGCTTTTCTGATTATTCTCTGATCCTCACCAGTCTGGATTAAATGGTTTGAAGCCCTTAAAAGGGCCCTGTACTTGTTTCGTATTACTGTTTGGTTGTCTGGCACAGCAAATGATTATTCTTTCTGCTGCAAAAATAATAATTAAAGTGTATGGATGGGGCTGGTCACTGCTAATCGATAAAATCCCTGAGCTTATTATATTCCATTTCAGATGCGAATTTAAGAACCTCCTCCCCATTAATCCGGCCCGAGAGGCCAAGGCATGCCAGTGAATTATCTTCCTTGAAAACAATCATAAGATCAGTCACATAGTCTTCATTTTCAAGAATATATGCAGATATATAGGAAGTACTTGAATTAAAACCAAAAATATTCTCATATTCATAATCTGTCAGTTTATCTCTAATCCTGCCATACATTTTTTTCCTGTCGTCTTCGGTATCATTCTCACGGCTGTATATTAGCAGCTTGACCATATTGATATCGCCCAAATCTTCATCGCGTGTGTTATTCCTTTCGATATCAAGGAGTTTGAGGAATAGTGCCGGTGGCAGTTTCACCATATATACACCTTTTTCACCTTCAAAGTCCGAAAATATATCTTCATTTCTTTTTCGGTCGGAGCAGGACGACACTGTCAGAAGCAGGATGGCCAGGAGGCCATAATAAGTATATCTCATAAAATCAGTATTTTACATTATCCTGCAACTCTTCAATTCCCATGGTTTTACTTATTGAAGTAATATTTTTAAGGTCCAGATCACCTTTTATTGAAATCAGGACATTCTGCCCTGGTCCCCCGCCTATCATAAGCAGCTCATCTATTCTTTTACCTTTTTCCTTTACAAGGAATTTAAGATCTTTTTCACTTTCCTTCACTACCATCAGCTCTTCATATCCGCTAATGTCAAGATCCTTCTGGAGTTCAGAGAAAAAATTCAGCTTATTATTGAGCTCATCATCATCTACTGTCAGTATCCGAATAGATTTAAGGTTATTTATTACATCTTCAAGCTCTTCATCATCAAGGTCCATTCCAGCCATCATACTGAACATTTTACTGGAAATATATACTGTTGTAATACCTTCTCTGCCTGCGTATTTATCAAACATTTCATCTATTGGATTTTTCTGTGCAAATGAAGAAACAGTAAGGATGAAGGTTAAGAAAAACACAATCGTTCTTTTCATTATCTTATTATTTTTATTACTCATTTGTTTTTTCATTTACATTTACATTCATATTCAACAGTCTGATACTGTTTCCTATATATTTAAGTGCATCCAGCTCTTTTGTAACAGCATTCCTCGACTCGGGTATCAACTCCAATTTAGATTTTGTATCACCAATAAGGGTAAGTTCCTCCATCGGATTTATTCCTTTATTCAGATTGGCAGAGACACGATAAAGCACTTCTGCTGTTTCGTTATAGGCAAGTTGCGGATCGCTAAAGGTATCCTTGATACCCCCTTTATCAACCAGGATAAACCAGAAGCTCAAGATTATTAGTATAGTGGCTGCTACTGAAACGATACTATATAAGCGTCGTTTACCTGATATTATTCTCTTCTCCTTCTCTGATTCATCAATGGCAGTCATTATCCTGGTTTCCATATCAGCCGATGGCTCAGGTATATCATTATTCCCATGCAATCCTTCCATCAGGTTCCTGTCATCATAAAATTCAACGGGAAGATCTCTTCTCCTGAGCAGTTCAAGAATTTTAAGTTCTTCATCTGCGGTTGATGACCCGGCATAGTATTTTTCCAGTAATTTCTTAAGCACTGACCAGCTCATAATTCTTTTTTTTTATTTTGTCCCTAACCATTTTTCTTGCTCTTGAAAGAGTCACCCTCAGGTTACCTATGTCAAGGTCAAGTTTCTCAGCAAGTTCTTCATATTCATATCCTTCAATATCACGAAGTTGTATAACAGAGCGATAATTTTCAGGTAAAGTTTCTATTATTTCCAGGATGATCCTGAATTTCTCGCTATTCTCCATTCTGGTTTCAAAGTTCATGTCAGAGGTTCTAATATCATCATTGCCATTGTCGATAATATAATCCATCTTCTTTTTTCTCAATCTGTCGAGGCAGTGGTTCCGGGTCACAGTTATGGTAAAAGCCTGAATATTCCTATAATCAGACAGTTTATCACGCATCTTCCAGAGTTTAAGGAAGATTTCCTGAACCGCATCTTCCGCGTCCTCTTTGTTTGAGAGGAAGCGGAAGGCATAACGGTAAAGGGTGCGGCTTAAAGGTAATATGTCACTCTCAAATTCTTTCCTGGTCATAATTCACCGGTTACTTAAAACCAGGTTTTCAATTTAATCAAAAATTAGCTTATTGTATTCAGAAATCAAAGTTAAAATTATCGTCCTCAATTGACTCAGACATCTCCCTGATTATTTTTTCGGTTAATCTTCCTTTTATCTGGATTATCGCATTATCGCTTCCGCCAGTGACCACCAGGAATTCGGTAAACACGTTCCCTTCCGCCTTAACCATGATTTTAACATCAGAATCAGATGAATTTACCCGTACCATTTCCTCATAATCGCCTTTATCAATTTCATCCATGACAATATCATAAAAATTTTCAACTTCCATGTTGTCATCTTCCTGGGCTAGTATACGTATAGAAGTATATTTATCGGCATTTTTCAAAAATTCGTCATCATCGTCAAATTCACCAATCATCTTAAGAAAACTGCCTGATACTGTAACTGTTACAAATCCATCAGCACCCTGATATTTTTCAAACAGTTTGTCAATTGAACTCTGAGCATTTAATCCAATTGCAAATACAAACAATACTAAAGGTGTAATAATTTTTTTCATGATCTTTTAGTTTAAAATTTTATGGCTTTTATCCTAATGACGAATAAGTCATAAAAACATAACAGGAAAGACAAATATTAATTATTAATGATGATTTAATAATAAAGTGATGAACCCTGAAATACATTTTTTAGGATTCAAGTGCCGGTAAATTGCTGTACGCGGTGGCTCTGAGTACTTATTTAAATTATAAAATATACAGAGCAGTTTTGTTAGTAGAAATAATGCTTATGATCTATCTGAAAGTACAGGTATCTGCCTGTTTATTGATTCTTGAAGTGAGATTAGTGTTTCGGTACGAATAACACCTTCAATATTTTGAATACTATTTGTCAGGACTTCCCTTAAATGTTCATTATCATGAGTATATACTTTAATGAACAAGGAATAGTTACCAGTAGTATAGTGACACTCAATTATTTCCGGAATTTTTTCGAATTTTTCAATAACTTTCCTATAGTGTCCCGGATGTTCAAGAAAGATACCGATATAAGCACATGTTTTAAAGCCTACTGCTATAGGATCAACCTTGAACTCAGATCCCTTTATCACACCTGACCGTATCAGTCTTTGTACCCTCTGATGAATTGCGGCCCCTGATACATTACATGCTCTGGCTACTTCAAGGTATGGAATCCTGGCATTCTTGGTTATAATATCCAGTATTTGCCTGTCAAGAGCATCTATTTGTAAGTTCTTAACCATTATTAATTAATATTTGCTCGTTTATACTATTTAATAAATGAAGGATATAAAATTAGAAAATTATATACAAAATAAAAACGTGTTATATAATTACTCATTCAGGGTACGGGTAAGATCTTTAGCTTTTTTAAAACCGTTATTATCAAGGTATTCGTTCAGCCCCTTTATAATATCCAGGGGTGCTGTTGGTTCAATAAACATTGCTGTACCAATCTGAACTGCTGCTGCACCCGCTATCATGAATTCGGCGGCATCATCAGCATTCATGATACCTCCTATCCCGATTACAGGGATATTAACCGCACCAGCCACCTGCCATACCATTCTCAGTGCAACTGGTTTTATTGCCGGACCTGAGAGTCCTCCGGTAACTGTTGCCAGCACCGGTTTCCTGGTTTCGGCATCCACTGCCATTCCCAGGAGTGTATTTATAAGTGAAACTGAATCTGCTCCTTCACTCTCCGCTACGCGCGCAAAATCTGTAATTGATGTAACATTTGGTGACAGCTTAACCATCAGGTGTTTCCGGTATACCTTTCTCACCTCTCTTATAACCTTTTCAGAGGTTGGCAGATGAGTACCAAAAGCCATGCCTCCCATTTTCACATTCGGACAGGAAATATTCAATTCTATGCCTGCTATATCATCGAGCTCATTAATTCTTTCTGAAAGTTCAACATATTCTTCTATTGAACCACCATTAATATTCACCAGGACAGCTGTATTATACTCGCGTACTTTGGGATAGGTATTTCTCTTGAAATATTCAAAACCCTTGTTTTGCAATCCTACGGAGTTTAGCATCCCTGAGGCTGTTTCTGCCATCCTTGGGTAAGGATTACCCTCCCTGCTTTCAATGGTTGTTCCTTTCACCACCAGTGCTCCAAGAGAGGAAACATCGATGAAAGGCTCCAGTTCAGTTCCAAAGCCGCAGGTTCCTGAAGCTGTCATCACAGGATTCTTGAGGACCAGTCCACCAATATCTACCTTCAGATCTGCCATTTAAGTTCATTTATATTAAAAACCGGGCCCTCTGTACAGCTACAAATCTTTCCCCGGCTGGTATCCACAACACAACAAAGACATACGCCGTATCCGCAAGCCATGGTATTTTCGAGAGATACTTCACAGAATTTGTTTCGAGAACGGGCTATCACAGCAATTGCTTTCATCATTACATCTGGTCCGCAACAATAAATACGATCATAGTCATCTCCATGCAGTACAGGATGTTCGGTAATCAATCCCTTGTAACCGTAGCTACCGTCCTCTGTTGTAACAAGCACTTCACCCATGCGGTCAAACCTTTCTTTTTCAATGATATCTTCTAAAGACCTGTAGCCCAGAAGAAATTTGAAATTATGTGACCTTTGTTTCAGCAGGCCCGAAAGTAGTAATAAGGGCGCAACCCCTACTCCGCCTCCCACCAGCAGAGCTTTGTCATTACCTTTTCCAATAGTGAAACTGTTACCAAGCGGATATATAATATTAACCTTAACTCCTTCTTCAAGTCGCGACATTGCCCTTGTTCCGTTACCAACCTTTTTTATGAGCAGGCTTATTACGTTTTTTTCATAATCAACATCAAAAACCGATATTGGTCTCCTCAGAAAAGTATTCCTGTCATTATCAACCCTTAACTGGACAAATTGCCCAGGTAGTATTTCAGCCAGCTTGCTTTTACCAAAAAGTTCAAGTATAAAATAATCTTCCGAAACCCTCTTATTTGATATAAGATCGAAATCCTCAATCCTCATTGCCTGATTTTGAGAACAAAGATAAAGAAAAGTTAATTAGGTTGACAAGGTTTAGAGGGTTGAGAGCGTTTTATCTGGCTCTTTTAAGCCTATTTCCGGCGATTATATTCACAGTATGTACCATCCTGGTAGAAAATGATAATTCTCTCAGAAAAGCCTTCTTTAGTGGCTTCACCATCATCTTTCACTTGTTTATCTTCATCATGTTCTCTCTCCTCGCTCAGTTGAGCATCATCAAATAATGATTCTCCACTATATTTTGATTCTTTATCTGCAGAAGCATCTGTAAATAAATCTGCAGATAAATTTTGTCCGTGAGCGCTTCTGTACATCTCTCCTTTACCAAATAACAACCAGTCTGTACTTAAATCTACGTACGTATTAAGCATCTTAAGTATAAAATCAAGGCTGGGTTTGTTACGCCCCGAGAGAACATGAGAAACACCTGAAGGCTGAACACCAATTTCTTCAGCAAATTGTGACGATGTTTTATTTTCCTTATCAAGAAATAGACGAATCCTGTCTTTCATAGTATGATTTTATCCTTTCACAAATGTAAACAATTAATATTTTACATATGTGATATTATTATGTTCACATTTGTAACTATAAGTAATTGTGTGTAAAATGGAGTTATTTATTAATCTTATATAATCCTGTTATTCAATTAGATATATACTATGCTGATATGAAGTATTTGTTAATTTTAGATATGTATAATACTGGAATATAATGCTTTAATAATGTTATATTAATAATTCTAAACATGAATTCGCCTTTAATTTATATAATTTATGATATATAAGTTCAAATAAACAATATATAGTGCTGATATGCAATATAATAATAAATAATAATAGTATAAGGTATGATTTTTCACATATATAAACATTTTCACATATTACATTTGTAAATAAGTATATAAATAATCATTTTTCCTTCTTTACATCTGTAAACTGGATAGAATTTGTCTGTTTTTCCATTTGTAAAATGAAATATTCACTTTTCTAATTAATGTATTTTTATATGCAATCATTAATTCTGAAAGTCTTAATTTATATTACACCGGCGGAATAATGCCCTACCCCTTTGTTGATTAAAATACAGGCAACCGGTATGAAAATATCATTTATGAAAACGGCTCCTGGACGTCAATATTCAATAAGACTTGTATAGCCGGGAATAAAAATTGCAATCTGGTGAACTTAAAAGGCTGTAATTATTAGTATAACAAGTTATGCAACAAGCAATAACATCATTAATCACAGTATTAGCATTAAAGATGATCCGGATATAAACCAGCTACTCAGATGCGATAATTAGATATATTAAAGGAATCAGGCCTGGTTTTCCTTCTCCGGTATTTTAAGTTTACCGTTTCTTTTCTGTTCGCTATAGTTAATAATATTTGCGATAGTTGAATCTCCGGTAATATTGACTGAAGATCTCAGCATATCAAGAGGACGGTCTACCCCGAGGATAAGTGCCAGTCCTTCCACTGGCAGGCCCACTGATGTAAGAACCATTATAACCAGAACTATACTGCCACCTGGTACACCGGGTGATCCAATGGAGGACATGGTTGCCATCAATACTATTGTAATCTGCTGTATAACAGTAAGTTCTATACCGTATACCTGTGCTATAAAAACAGCAGCAACCGACTGGTAAAAGGCTGTTGCATCCATATTGATGGTAACTCCTACAGGCAGAACAAAGTTTGCCACTTCTTCAGAAACTCCCAGTTCCTCTGTATTCTGCCTCATATTAACAGGAAGTGCTGCCGCACTGGAGCTGGTTGAGAAAGCCACCATTTGTGCGGGCAATATTGCTTTCAGGAATTTTCCTGTAGGTATTTTCCTTGCAAAAATTTTAAGATAGGTAGGATAAAATATAATAATCAGGATGAACAGTCCCACAAGAACAGTTACAAAATATTTACCAAGAGCCAAAAAGATGTCAGTATCTCCTGCAAAATCGACGACAACTCCGGCCAGCAGTGCAAACACACCATATGGGGCAAACAACATTATGAGTTCTATGATCTTTATTATAATATCATTTAAACCATCGAAGATATTCTTAACGGTTTTCACCTGACTATCTTTTAATAGAACCATTGCAACGGCAAACAAGATGGCAAAGAAGATGATCTGGAGCATTTGTGAGTTATCGCCCATTGCTGAAATGATATTATCGGGCACAATATCGACGATAAATCTGAGCGGGGAATGATCCCCTGACTCAGCCAGGATCTGGCTCTCGTCTATCGTTCCCTCCCACTTGGCCATAAATTCAGCCCTTTTTTCTTCCGGGAAAGTATTTCCAGGTTCAACAGTGTTTACAAGTAACAATCCGAAAGTGGTAGCTATCAGGGTAGAAACCATATAATATACTATGGTCTTCACCCCTATCCGTGATAGTTTTGATATATCTGTGAGGCTTGAAATTCCTTTCACCAGGGAAACGAAAATCAGAGGTACAGCTATGAGCTTAAGCAACTTTAAGAATATTGTTCCCCAGGGCTTTACCCAGTCAAGAGTGAATTTATTCAATCCTGTCCTGGTAGCAACCATTCCCCAGATGAGTCCCAGGGCCATGCCTATAATTATCTTAGCCCACAGAGGCAATCGCTTCCACATAGATTATTAAGTTTTTATTTAATCATCTTCATCATCGATCTCTTCGATCCCTATTTCATTTTCAGTTGAAGCTACTATGCTTGCCATAGCAGAATCACCTGTCACATTGGCTACGGTACGTATCATATCAAGAGGTCGTTCAACTCCCATTATCAGGGCAAGTCCCTCTGCAGGTATACCCACTGAACTGAGAACAACAACCAGCATGATTACCGCACCCCCTGGCACTCCGGGAGCACCTATAGAAGCCAGAAGGGCTGTAAGGACAATGGTCAGCTGCTGTGTGATATTAAGATCAAGGCCAAAAACCTGTGCAATAAATACTGCTGAAACAGCCTGGTAGAATGATGCACCATCCATATTTATGGTAACTCCCACCGGTAGCACAAAATTTGCGACGCTCCTGGATATTTTTAGTTTCCGGGTGCATTGTCTAAGTGTTACAGGCAAGGTAGCGGCACTTGAACTGGTTGAAAAAGCCACCATCTGCACAGGCAAGAGATTTTTATAGAAATCCTTCGTTTTAATTTTGGAAAACAACCTGATATACAGCGGATATAGCCCAAAAATCAATAACAGCAGTCCCACTATAGTCAAAGCTGCATATTTACCAAGTGCCACAAAGAGCTGTACATCTCCTGAAAATTCCGTTATCAGAGCTGACAGCAAAGCGAAGACACCCACGGGTGCAAACCGCATGATTATATCCACTATTTTCAGAATAATATCATTAAGTCCATCAAAAAGCTCCTTGACAACAGTAACCTTTTTTGCCTCGAGTATGATAATTGCTATTGCAAACAATATTGAGAAGAATATAACCTGCAGCATGTTAGAATTATCAGCGGTGGCGGCAATAATATTATCGGGTACCATATCTTCGAAAAAAGACAGAGGTGGCCTGTCTTTAACCAGTCCGGCAATATTTTCCGAATCGTCTACATTTTTCTCATACTGGGATTGAAATTGTTGCCTCGTTTCCTGGCTGAATGCGTGACCTGGTTTAAAAGTATTGACAAGCACAAGGCCAAAAACGATTGCAATAACCGTTGAGGCCAGATACAGCCCAATTGTTTTTAGTCCTATTCTTGACAGTTTCGTAATATCAGTTATACTTGATATGCCTTTAACAAGGGATACGAAAATCAGCGGAACAGCAACAAGCTTAAGTAGTTTAATGAATATTGTACCCCAGGGCTTTACCCAGTTCTCTGTAAAATTTTCCAGTCCGGTTTTTGCAGCTATCAGTCCCCATATTATACCAAGAACCATTCCGAATATTATCTTAAGCCACAGGGGATATTTTCTCTTTATCAGCTTCATACAGATATTAAACCTTACTGTCAATTATGTATAATTATACAGATCGCCTAAAATTAGAAATTAAATTCTTTCCGGAGATTACTTCAGGATATTATACAGCATATAAAACTAAAATAGCTTTCTCAGCACTCTCCAGAGCAACCATCTTTACTCCCGCATGTACTGCAACCATCGTTATTATATATACTTAACTCATCAACTGTTGCATTACGTACATCAAGAACTTCACCCGTGAAATATAACTCAGCTCCTGCCATCGGATGATTAAAATCCATATTGACCGTTGTGTCATCATGTGAGATGACTGTCCCAATAAGCCTTCTACCCTGAGCATCGGCCATAGGTACCTGGCTGCCTGCCTTAAGCATATTCTCATCTACCTTCCCATCAATTTCGAAAACAGACATGGGCAGGTCGACAATCAGTTCCTCCCTCTTATCTCCATAGGCCTCACCGGAAGTGAGTTTGAACTCAAATTTATCACCCTGAGCCAGGTTTTCTATATTTGATTCAAAATGAGGCAGCATCTGCCCTGCACCATATAGGAATTCAAGCGGATTATCACTGGTTACCTCTTCAACGATATCACCTTTGCTGTCGCCTTCCCTCAGGACGTATTTAAGAGATACCATCTTGTCTTTTTCAATGACCATAATATGTTTATTTAAATTGTTTTAAAGAGGCCAAAAATAGTGATAAAGTATTAATCATCCAATTAATTATGTTTGCGAACAGGAATGACTGTAAATTGCCAGAGGAATCAGGATCGAGCCTGCGTGCTAACAGTTAATATTGCCGGCATACATGAACAATGATGGATTAATTACAGTTATTGCTCAACACAATTCAGAAAAGAAAATCTATCCTTATTTCCGGGCTATCATATATCTGGTATTCTGATTCAGTGACCACCCACAGAAAATATATATTAAATGATGATTTCATTCCAACGGGCTGACTGAATCCGATTCCGGCAAGCGCATTATGCTGCCAGATCCTTGAATTACCGGTAGAGTATCCCGACCAAAAATCGTAATCCAGGCTAAGTGCCTCATACTCAAGATGAGCAAATAAGCCGAGATTTATTCCCAGTGGAATTACCTGGTTGAAATCCTGGATAAACATGAACCTTAAATAGCTTCTGCCACCATAAATATTTGTTTTACCAACAGGGTCCTTATAGTACTGCCAGTTAGGACCCGCTGCGGCAGCAAGACGCGGCAGCAGCCAAACGCCCACTACAGGTGATAATTCTATGTTTGTTATTGTGCCAAACTGCAAACCAAAACTGCCTCCAAAGAATATCCGTTCTCTCAATGGAGGTATTATTTTATCATCCCTCCTTCTTTCATACTGTCCGCTGGCGTTTACCAATGAAAGGCCAAAGACCAGGATAAGAGGAAAGAAATATTTATTTACTGCAGTTCTCATCTCAATTTATTATAGTAAGTTCCAAACTGATAAGAAAATCAAATAATGTAACTTTGTATGCAATTATACAAAATTTAGAAAAAAGGATAATTTAAACATAATTTTTTATGAACATAATAATTACCGGGGCAAGCAAGGGTATAGGCAGAGAAACAGCGATAGCACTGGCCAGGAACAGAAATAATCATATACTGGCTGTTTCAAGATCAGAATCCTTGCTTCAGAAGCTATCAGACGAATCAGGGCTTCATAATATAAGTTATATAGCTACTGATCTTAATGAAAGCCTTAAAAGCCCTCAAAGTTTCTTAAATAAGGTTGATTCCCATTTTGACTCAATTGATATACTGATAAATAATGCAGGAATATTAATATGCAAGCAAATTACAGATTTAAGCAGCTTGGAGATAAGGTTGATGACAGAAATAAATTTCCTGAGCCCCCTGCTACTAATAAAAGAACTATTTAGAAAGTTCCACAGAGGAAGTCATATTATAAACATAAGCAGCATGGGTGGCTTCCAGGGAAGCTCAAGATATCCTGGTATGGCAGTGTACAGTGCAGGCAAGGCAGCTTTGGCCAACCTTACAGAGAGTCTGGCTTCTGAGTATGGGGAGGATGGGATATCTTTCAATTGCCTGGCACTGGGAGCTGTGCAGACCGAGATGCTCAGCCAGGCCTTCCCGGGCTACAAGGCACCAATCAGGGCAGATGAAATGGCTGAATTTATAAGCTGGTTTGCGCTTGAAGGCAACAAATTCTTTAATGGTAAAGTATTACCTGTGTCGGCAAGTAATCCATAGATATGAATTATGAACCGAGCAGCGCGAACCGGAGCAAAGCGGAGCTCGCTGAAGGCAATTTGCGATAGCAACCGAGTGCTGCGAGCTCGCTGATCCCCGAGAATTCGGGGTGAAGGAATTATGATTTATAATTCACAATCTATTTATATTCTTTGATCTTTATTTTATTATTTAAAGCCAGCAGACCACTGTGAGCTAACGCCCTTAATTCGTCTTCACCGGGAAATACTACCACCTCTGCAATAAAACCAACCATCTCAGTGATATACTCATTATGCGAATCTTCATAAGCCATTCCGCCTGTTAATAATATAGCATCTACCTCCCCTCTCATCACTGCAGCGCAGCCGGCTATCTCTTTAGCAATCTGATATGACGATGCCTCCTTTACCAGTTTTACCTTTTTATCACCTGAATCAGCTTTTTCGCATATCTCAATAAAATTATTGGTATCTAAATAAGCTACCATACCTCCCCTTCCGTTAATCATTTTCATTACCTCCTTTTCAGAAAACCTGCCACTGAAACATAGTTCAACAAGTTGTCCTGCCGGCAGTGTACCTGATCTTTCAGGAGAAAATGGTCCTTCGCCGTTTAGTGCATTATTAACATCAACCACTCTGCCTCTCACATGGGCTCCCACGCTTATACCTCCACCCATATGGGCTACAATCAGGTTCATATCTTCATAATTCTTATTCAGAGACTCTGCATAAGCCCTTGCAACGGCTTTCTGGTTCAGGGCATGAAATATAGATCTACGCTGCAGCAGAGGGTGGCCTGATAAACGAGCTACTTCATTTAACTCATCCACAACAACAGGGTCTACAATAAATGCCACTGCACCGGGTATGTCACCAGCTATATCAGCTGCTATAAGCCCTCCCAGATTACTTGCATGCTCACCCCTCTCAGAACTTTTCAGTTCTTTTCTCATCTGTTCATTTACTTCATATACACCTGATTCAATAGGTTTTAGTAGTCCACCCCTGCCTACAACTGCCCCAATCTTTTTCACGTCTATACTCCTTCTCTCCAGTTCTTTCATTATCAATTCTTTTCTGAAAGGAAGCTGATCACTTATTTTGCCAAAACCAGAGAGCTCATCTGAGCTATGTCTTATGACTGCATCAAATATAATTTCATCATTACCAAACAGACCAAATTTGGTAGATGTTGATCCGGGGTTTATTGCAAGAATCTGTTTTTCCATAAGAATAATGAGCTAATTATTTTTTCCAGCCATAAGGCATGACAGGGCTATGCAATAAAATTTTGATTTTTCACTCTCACTTCGTGACATCAGTACAACAGGAACCTCTGTACCCATGAGCATCCCGGCCAGTTCACCCCTGCCAAAAAGCATTAGTCCCTTATAAAAGGGGTTACACGATTCAAGAGTAGGAAAAAGGAGGATATCGGCATCTCCGCCAACAGGTGTATCAACGCCCTTTATTTCAACACTTTTTTTGTCACATGCCAGAAAAATATCCAGAGGGCCATCCATGGTACAGAGACTTATCTGCCCTCTCTCAGCCATTTTGCACATTATTGCATAATCCACTGCATTCTGAAAATGCTTAGTCATTTTCTCCGAAGCTCCAATAAGGGCTACTTTTGGTTTTTTAATACCGAATCTTCCAGCCATTTCAATTGCATATTCAGCCATAGCCACTTTCTGGTCAAGGTCCGGGAAAGGCAATACAGCTGTATCGGTAATAAAAAGCAGCTTATGGTAATCAGGAACATCAACTGCACATACATAGCTAAGTACAGCTTTAGGTTTCATCAACCCTCTTTCCTTGTCAAGTACAGATTTGAGAAATTTGTCGGTTCCTATCAGGCCTTTCATGAGGATATCAGCCTCACCCGACTTAACCAGCCTTACCGTTTCCTTTGCTGCTTCTAGTTCATTATCAACATGTTGTATCTTAAAAAGATCAATATCCAGACCAAGTTTACTGGAGATGCTTTCTATTCTTGCCCTGTCTCCATATAGATATGCATCTACCATATTAGCTCTTGCTGCTTTTTCAACTGCACCAAGTGTATTTTCATCCTGAGCCCAGGTAACAGCAAGTTTTGGTTTGTCCTTTTTATCTTTAACTAATTCAGCGAGCTGTTCAAGTGATTTTATCATAGAGTATTTATTTTGCTGTTGCAGCGGCGAGCAAGAGGCTGTCGTATTTTGCCTGCTCGCTGTCAGATCTTGATGTCAGGACAATTGGAGCGGCAGCACCCAGAATAACCGAGGCAACCTTAGCCCTGGCAAAAAAAACGAGGGACTTATACAACACGTTGCCTACTTCGATATCGGGCATAAGCAACAGGTCCGTATCGCCTGCTACTTCAGACTTTATTCCCTTATGTATTGCACTTTCGAGGCTTATTGCATTATCAAAAGCAAGTGGTCCATCAATTATACAGTTCTTAATCTGTTCTCTCTGGTTCATCTTTGAAAGCAGTGCTGCATCCATTGTAGCCTGCATACTTTCATTTACCATTTCCACCGCACCCAGGACAGCCACTTTAGGCATGTCGATCCCCAGTATATTAAGACAGTTAACAGAATTATTAATTATTGATATTTTATCTTTGAGATTTGGAGCAATGTTCATTGCTACGTCAGTTACGGCTATCAGTTTATGGTAGGTTTTTACCTCGAAAATAGCAAAATGTGACAGCAGATGGCCTGTTCTCAGTCCCCAGCTTTTATTAAGTATGTGCTTAAGCAATGTTGATGTTCCAACTTTCCCTTTCATCAAGACATCAGCCTCCCTGTTATGCACCATTTTTACGGCCATTTCAGAAGTCTTTTCGATATTCGGCTCATTTATGATACGTATTCCATTCAGATCATGATTCCCCTCCCCTGCCAGTTTCTTTATTTCTTCCTCATCGCCTATAAGGATGGGCTGAATAATGTGATTGGCTGCTGCCTTAAGTACTGCTCCGAGTGATTGGGTGTCGTGTGCTGCTGCAAGGACAAGACGCTTAACAGGCTTATTCTCAAGTAATATTTTCAGGTCACTTAACTTTCTCAGGGTCATGGTCAAAATGGATTAAGTAATTACTTTATTCATGCTTGTCACAATATTCTTTGTATCTGTTGCTATAACCAGTTCTTCATTTGTTGTAACAACCATAACTGTCACATTTGATGAGGGTTTTGAAATGATGATATCCTGGTTCTTCTTACCATCATTTGTCTCACTGTCAAATTCTATTCCCAGGTATTCCATATCTGAGCAGATAGCTTTTCTCACATTGAAATCGTTCTCACCCACTCCCCCTGTAAAAACAAGTAAATCAAGGCCACTAAGAGCTGCGATATATGCACCAATGAATTTCTTAACCTTATAAGCATACATTTCCAGAGCAAGTATCGCCCTCTTATTTCCCGAAGCTGCTGCCAGTTCAAGGTCACGCATATCAGATGAAATATTGCTTATCCCCATGACCCCGCTCTTTTTATTAATCATATTGCTCACTCCCTGGACATTAAGATCCTCCTTATCAGCTATATATATTAGTACACCCGGATCAATTTCTCCTGTCCTTGTTCCCATAATTAGTCCATCAACGGGAGTAAAGCCCATGGAGGTATCAATAGACTTACCCTCCTTTATTGCAGCCAGAGAGGCTCCATTACCAAGGTGGCAGGTTATAATTTTAAGGTCCTTATAATCCTTACCCATTATCCCGGCAGCTTTCTTGGCAACAAATTTATGGCTTGTACCATGAAATCCATATTTGCGGATCTTATACTTTTTATAATATTCATATGGGATGGCATACATATAGGCATAATCCGGCATGGTTTGATGAAATGATGTATCAAAAACCGCCACCTGTGGCACACCGGGTACAAGTTTTTCTACTGAGAGTATACCTTTCAGGTTAGCGGGATTATGTAGCGGGGCAAGCTCTCCACACCTCTCAATATCTTTTTTTACCTTACTGTCGATCAGTACACTTTCAGTAAAATTCTCTCCTCCATGGGCTACCCGGTGACCGACAGCTACTATTTCCCTAACATCTGAGATAACACCCCATTGCTTATGAGTAAGCGCTTCTATAACCAGATTGATACCCACAGTATGGTCAGGAATATCCGTAATAGTTTTATAAGGTTCTTTACCGCTTGGTTTGTGAGTTAGTATGCTGTCGTTTAAACCTATTCTTTCAACAAGGCCTTTAGCAATAACATCAGCACCATTCTCCACCTTAAAGACCTGATATTTAATAGAAGAACTACCGCAATTTAGGACAAGAATTACCATAAAATCATTGTATTTAGAAAATAAAACTCAGGCATTAAATATACTAATAAAGTATTAAAACGCAGGACCTGTTATAACATTAAATAAAGTTGGCCACAGCCACTATTCAGCCTGAGTTGCCGTAATTGCCACCAGGCTCACTATATCGTCTACTGAGCAGCCTCGCGAGAGATCATTAATAGGGGCAGCCATGCCCTGCAATACCGGCCCCACTGCTTCTGCTTTCCCGAGTCTCTGAACCAGTTTATAAGCTATGTTACCTGCGTCGAGTGAAGGGAAAACAAGTACATTTGCCCTGCCGGCAATGCCACTGCCCGGTGCTTTCTTCTTGCCAATGCTTTCAATCAGGGCAGCATCGACCTGCAATTCGCCGTCAATCTGAATATCCGGAGCCTTATCTTTGGCTATTTTTGTGGCTGATACCACCTTATCTACCATCTCATGTCTGGCACTGCCTTTGGTGCTGAAACTCAGCATTGCCACCCTTGGCTCAATACCGAGAATTGATTGAGTTGTTCTTGCTGTTGCTACTGCTATTTCAGCCAGCTCCTTATCTGTCGGGTCAGGATGGACAGCACAATCAGCAAAGACCATAACCCCGTTCTCACCGAATGAAGTATCGGGATGGATCATTATGAAGGCACCTGAGACAACTGATATTCCGGGCTTTGTTTTAACGTACTGGAAAGCCGGCCTCAATACATCACCAGTAGCATTGTCAGCTCCGGCAACCTCTCCGTCAGCATCTCCATTTTTTATCATCAGCACGGAGAGATAGAGCGGATCTTCGATAAGTTTATTTGCTTCCTCCCTGGTCAGGCCTTTATGTTTTCTAATATCGACCATCATATCAACATAAAAATCTTTCATCTTATTATTAACAGGGTCTATTATTTCAGCTTTCCCGATATTCTTAAGTCCTAAATCACCTGCCATTTGTAAGATCTCTTCCCTGTTCCGGATGAGTACTATCTTTGCCAGTCCTTCTTCAATAACCCTGTCCGCTGCTTTAAGTGTTCTTTCCTCATTACTTTCAGGCAATACGATGCGCTTGTTAAGGCGGCGGGCTTTTTCTTTTATATCATCTATCAATTTCATTGTAAATCAGTTATTTATAAAGGTAAAATTAATTCAACAAAAGTAGGAAAAAATGCTTGTATCTTCAAATCCTGATTACATGATTAATATCAGTAAAAACAGACCTGATGCCTCTTGAAACTACTATATAAATATTTTCATCTACTTGATAATATTATTTATTTTTACCGACGTAAATACTATTAGTAATATGGGCGGGAATAAATCTCTTGATAAGCTGGCTGGTTCACTTAAGGGCAGTTTAAGATACGACAATATAATAAGAGCTATTTACAGCACTGATGCCTCGATGTACAGGGAAGAGCCTCTTGCCGTAGCTTTCCCTGCAGATGAAAACGATCTTCATCTTCTTATAGAATATGCCAACATCAATAAGTCGAACCTTATAATGAGAGGTGCCGGAACTTCACTCGCAGGACAGGTTGTGGGTTCGGGCATCGTGGTAGATATTAGCCGGCATATGAATAATATACTGGAGATCAATAGTGAAGAGAAATGGGTCAGAGTACAGCCGGGAGTAGTACTTGAAGAAATGAATAAGATCCTTTCCGGATATGGTTTGTTCTTCGGTCCTGAAACATCCACCGCAAACAGGTGCACCCTTGGAGGAATGTTGGGAAATAATGCCTGTGGTTTGCATTCCCTCAGATATGGCAGCACACGTGAGCATACCCTTGAAGTTAAAGCTATTCTGAGTGATGGAAGCAACGTTATATTTGGCAGGCTCAAGGCTGACGAATTTAAAAGAAAGTGTGGATTAAACAACCTTGAGGGTAAAATATACAGTAAGCTTTATGATATACTGTCAGATAAAGAGGTGGCCAAGGAGATAAGAAATGAATATCCGGACCCACTGGTACCAAGGAGAAATACCGGCTATGCTCTGGATCTGCTGCTTAACACTTCAGTTTTCGATGATGGAAGCAATACGGATATTAATCTTGCAAAACTGATAGCCGGATCAGAAGGTACTCTTGCTGTTATTACCGAAATAAAACTTAACCTGGTGCCTCTGCCACCCAAGGAAAAAGTACTATGCTGTGTCCATCTAAAGGAAAGGAACGAAGCCTATCAGGCAAACCTCATAGCCTTGCAGTATGACCCCGATGCCGTAGAGATGATGGATGATACTATACTTGATCTGACAGGTGATAATATTGAGCAGAGGAAAAACAGATTTTTCCTCGAAGGAAAGCCTGGTGCAATATTAATAGTAGAATTTGCGCGCAACAGCAGCAGGGAGATAAGCGATATATGTGATAAAATGGAGAAGTCCATGAGGAAAGAGGGTTTCGGCTATGCTTTCCCACGGATATGGGGTGAGGATATACACAAGGTATGGAATCTGAGAAAGGCAGGAGTGGGAGTACTGGCTAATATGAAAGGTGATGCCAAACCTGTAAGCCTGCTTGAAGATACCGCTGTAAGCGTTAAGCGTCTACCACAGTATATGCGTGAATTTGACAGCATGCTGGCAAAGTATAAGAAAGAATGTGTTTACCATGCTCATATAGGTACCGGGGAATTGCATCTCCGACCCATATTAAATCTGAAAGAAGCAGGCGATGTGGAACTATATCATACCCTCGGAATGGAAACCGCCAGGCTGGTTAAGAAATTCAGGGGTTCACTTAGTGGTGAGCATGGTGATGGGAGGCTGAGAGGAGAATTTATTCCTCTTATGCTTGGAGACAAAATATACAATATACTAAGGGATGTTAAATATACATGGGATCCGGATGGCATATTAAATCCAGGAAAGATTGTGGATACACCACCTATGCATACTTCACTTCGCTACATGCCAGGTCAGCAGGTAAGAGAACTGGAAACATATTTCAGGTTCGATGAAACTGATGGATACATCAGGGCTGCTGAAAAATGCAATGGGTCAGGCGACTGCAGGAAAAGTGAAATTATCGGAGGAACCATGTGTCCAAGCTATATGGCTACAAGAGATGAGACGAACACAACCAGGGCAAGGGCAAATGCATTGAGGGAATTTCTTAATAAACAGGCCGAAAATGAATGGGAGCATGATGAGATTTACAGGATCCTGGATCTATGTCTGTCATGCAAGGGATGTAAGAGTGAATGCCCATCAAATGTGGATATGGCAAAACTGAAGGCCGAATTCATGCAACACTGGTATGATAATCACAGTATACCCTTGAGAACTAAACTAATAGCATACATCAGTACATTAAATAAACTGGGTGCTTTAATACCTGAAGTATATAATTTCTTCCTTGCGAACAGGTTCTTCTCAGGCCTAATAAAGAGGGTCATAGGATTTGCCAGGAATCGATCAATGCCATTGGTATACAGGACAACTCTAAGAAAATGGGGTAAGAAGAATCTTCCAGGGCTTAATCCCTCAAACCCCATAAAGAAGATATATCTTTTTGCAGATGAGTTTACCAATTACAATGATACCCTGGTCGGAATCCAGTCAATAAAGCTGTTGACTGCGCTGGGTTACAGTGTCAACCTGCCGGAACACAATCTGAGTGCCAGGACTTTTCTTTCTAAAGGCATGTTAAGAAAAGCGGGCAGTATAGCCGCAGATAATATTAATAAGCTATCGCCGATTATTAACACAGACTGTCCTCTTATCGGTATAGAACCTTCGGCCATACTGGGATTCAGGGATGAGTTTCCGGAGCTTGTTCCCCTGGAGTGCCGTTCAAAGGCTTTAAGCCTTGCAGAAAATTCTTTCCTGGTCGATGAATTCATAAGCAGTGAGTTTAAGAAAGGAAATATTAAGTCGTCTATGTTCACTACGGAATCAAAAATGGTACTGTTGCACGGTCATTGTCAGCAAAAAGCTGTTGCCAGTACGTCAAACACTATTGATCTACTGTCAATACCGGAAAATTACAGCGTTAAAGAGATTCCCTCGGGATGTTGCGGAATGGCAGGCTCATTCGGGTATGAGAAAGAGCATTATGATCTATCCATGAAAGTTGGGGAACTGGTATTATTCCCGGCAATAAGAAATTCTGATAAGGAAGTAATTATTTCTGCTCCTGGCACCAGCTGCAGGCACCAGATAAAGGATGGTACCGGTCGCCAGGCCTTACATCCTGTACAGGTACTGTACGAAGCATTATTGGTCTGAAAAGAGCTTAAAAGGATCTGCATCCAGCCATACGGGAAATTTTGTCCTGAATGTCACCAGTTCATCATGCGAAATTTCACAGGTAATTACTTCTTCGGCATTCAGTTTGGATTTTACTACCACATTGCCCCTGGGATCAATCACTACTGTATCACCACAATAATCAATACCATTGCCATCCTTACCTATCCGGTTTACTCCCAATATGTAACATTGATTTTCGATAGCTCTTGCCATTAACAGTGTATTCCATACATTCCGCCTGGCAGCCGGCCAGTTAGCTATATATACCAGAATATCATAATTATTCTTCCTATTCCGACTCCATACCGGAAATCTAAGATCATAGCATATCTGTAGTGAAAAGTTCCAGTTCCTGTATGAATCAATTACTGTACTGCTTCCCCTGGTATAAAACAAGTTCTCCTTTTCCATTCTGAACAGATGTCCTTTGTCGTAGGTTGTATAGCTACCATCAGGTTTCATAAATATAAGCCTGTTATAATATCTACCCTGTTCTTTTATAATTAAGCTACCGATCATGCCAAAACCATGCATTGATGTAATTTCACCCATCCAATTCATAGTTTCACCATTCATTGGTTCAGCCAGGTTCCCAGAGTTCATTGAGAATCCCGTATTGAACATTTCCGGAAGAACAACAATATCTGTTTTTCCTTCAAGGCCTTTGAGTAATGATTCGTACCTGATAAAGTTGGCCTTCTTATTTTCCCATTCTATGTCTGTTTGTACAAGTGATATTTTCATAATAAGTATATCAAAAAAAACAGGCTGTTCAAAACAGCCTGTCTGCAGTCAATCAACAATATATAACTATTCCATTTCAATTACAGTATGGTAATCATTGAGCATCCCTGTCAGCAATGGTTTGTAGTATTGCCAGAAGAAACGACGTGTATCGTTCATATCATCATCTTTGTAGAGCAGCTTCTGCAGTATCTTCAGTGAACCAAAACTGGCTGTCCACGGTGGAAGATTACTTGTAGCAAAGTCACCGCAGAAATAAACTGACCGCACATCGCCCGGATTTACTATTACCGCCGGGAATTCATTAGACAAAAAGTGTTTGTCGAGCAGTAATTCCCCTTCCTCAGTAGTCATCAGTTTAAAACTTGAAAGCACCTCATTATTAATTGGGTCAATTATATCGAAAGGTTTATCAAAAGCCACCTGAACGGCCACCTTATAATTTACTGCTTTCTCCGGGTCTGTCACAATGAAAGGAACCGCATTTTCCAGATGAGTGCCTTCTTCGAGTACAAGTATATCGTTTTCCCCTTTAAGTAAGACTATACCTGCGTTTTTGTACGGCCATGCTGCTCTTGCTTTCTTTCTGTATAGTTCAGTGATCCACATGGGTAAATCGGAGCTGGCAGAATCGAGAGAGGAATAATACTGTCCTGTCCATCCGGTTGACTTGAACCCCAGTAATTCCTCAACGCGGTATTTTTCATACGCATCGGTGGGATAATCGAAGCTATTATATTCCAGTATTGTAAGTTTATTCCTTTTCTGCATCTCAGACAACAGGAAGTAATCATTATTATTCAGTCCCCCGTACAGTTTCCTGGAATACCTGCTTCTGTTTATTCCCTGATACCAGTCATTAAAGAAAACTCCATAAGTATCAGCATAATACAGTGCATCATAACGATCAGCAAAATTAATCACCTCAGCGAGGCGAAAATCATTCTTTCTGAACTTCTTAGATCTTAACGGCCTAATAGGGTAAAAGCCATAATAGTCATCAGAAAGTGAGTATTTACGGTTATTATCTTTCACAAACCTGTCATTGGCTAAGACCCAGTTGAGCGACCTGTGCTTTACCCTGTCCAGGGAATGCACAGTCTTGTCCAGTATAACAATATCAATCTGTTTCTTTTCTTGAAAGAACCATCCAAAAAATCCAATTGCTGGAAGTATTAGGATGATAACCAGAATGATGATAATAATTATCAGAGATTTTTTCATATTACAGCTATTTGAACCTTTTCAAATAATTATCTGGTCAATAGTTACAACTGATAAAAGTATTAATTTATTTGATTTTATGAAAAAAAAACCCTTCTATTTGCTAAAAAGATGGTAAATAAGGGGTCTCAGTAGCCACATGCAATATCATCACCCCTGGGGTCAGCACCTGCCTCCAGTCTTCCGTCAGAGATTATTCTTATAGCGTCGACCCTGCCGATGGAGGAACGTAGTTTTACTGTATGTCCCATCATTTCCATCTCTTGAATAAGCAAGGTATCGTCCCAATCATTTTCAAAATAAAGAAGGTCAGGGAGCCACTGATGGTGGAAACGTAAGGCATCGACTGCTTCCTGCATATTCATCTCATAGTCAATCACATTCAATAATGTTTGGAATACAGAGGTAATTATTGTTGACCCTCCGGGAGAACCCAGTACCATATAAAGATGTTCATCTTTTTCAATAATGGTTGGTGTCATTGAGCTCAGCATTCTTTTACCGCCCTGTATTGAATTAGCTTCGCCCCCTATAAGTCCGTATATGTTTGGGTAACCTGGTTTTGATGAGAAGTCATCCATCTGGTTGTTCAGCAGAAATCCTGCCCCTTCAACAACGATACAATTGCCATAACCACTGTTAAGCGTTGTTGTGAATGCCACGGCATTACGGTCTTTATCAACTACGGAAAAGTGTGTTGTTTCCTCACTTTCCAAAACATTTATCTCACCATGCGATATGTTTTCAGATAGAGATGCCCTTTCGGGATCAAAATCGGACATCCTATCTGTAAGGTATTCTTCGCTGATAAGTTCTTCAAGTGGTATATCTATAAAATCCGGATCACCCATATAATAAGATCTGTCTGCGTAAACTCTCCTTTCAGCTTCGGTGATGAGATGTACTCCTTGAGGTGAGTGAAATACAGGCTGTTCGGGCAACATATTCTCCATAATATCAAGAAGCTGTAACAGTGCTATTCCTCCACTTGACGGTGGGGGCATGGAAATTACCTTAAAACCTGAATATGTACCAATTACAGGTTCTCTCCATATTGACTCATAATTATCAAGATCCCCGTATGTAATCAGGCCATTCCCCTTTTTCATTTCAGATATTATTAATTCTGCCGTTGTACCACTGTAAAAACCCCTGCGGCCGTTATCACGGATTTGTTCCAGTGTAACAGCCAGGTCTTGCTGAATGAGGGTATCACCTTCAGTCCACAGGCTATCTTTTACAAAAGGAACAGGATGATCATTTCTCTGAATGAACCGCTCACGTGCATGATTCAATGATTCAGCCTGATTGTCGGTAATTGGGAAACCGTATCGTGCAAGGTCAATGGCAGGTTGAATTATATCTTTAAGTGTGAGAATTCCATACCTGGAATGTAACTCAAGTATACCATCAACTGATCCCGGTACAGCACTTGCAGCAAGCGAATCAGTACTCAAGCCTTTTATAACATTACCGGATTCATCGAGATACATGTTTCGTTTTGCGAGTGCAGGAGCCTTTTCCCTGCAATCAAGCGAGGAGTAATTACCTTCTGCATCTCTGAGTACCAGCAACCCACCACCACCTAAATTGCCTGCCGTTGGATAGCAAACAGACAGGGCAAATGCGGTGGCTGCTGCAGCATCAAATGCATTACCTCCATTAATTAGTATTGAAGTGCCTATTCTTGATGCTTCAGGGTGAGCTGAAACAACCATCCCATTAATACACTCAATGCCCCTGCCTTCAATAATGCTATAGTCCTTTTCCTCACAGGATGACAATGAAAGCACTGAAAGCAAGATGATTGCAGTTTTAAAAAATAAATATTTATTCATAATCTTTTAACCTATTTCAGACAATATTTTTATCAGATCAGTTGAAATAATTTTAATCTTTTTACCATCCAGATCTATTATCTTATCATTTTTAAATTCATTAAGTGTCCTGATAAGGCTTTCTTTAGTTGTACCAATCAATTCGGCCATCTCCCGCCTGGAAAGGGATACTGTAAACTCAGTGTTTTCATATATTTCCTCTGAAAAATAACGCAGCAGGTCAGCTACCCTGCCCGGCAGTTGCTTAATGGAAAAAGCAACCAGTTTACCGGACACATCTATTATTTCCTTTCCCATATGATTAATAACTGAAACTGAGAACATCCCGTTCTGTTTTATTATATCTCTCATTATCTCTTTCCTTATCATCAGAGCCACTGTCTGTTCCAGGGCGGCGGCCGAATTCATATAAACATCTGATGCAAATGCACTTGAAAGGGCAGCAAAAGTACCAGGTCCGGCGAGTTTAATACAAACCACACGATTCCCTCTTCTGCCACTAATGAAAACCTTGATGAGTCCTTCCACAATATAAACCAGGTGATCAGAGGGCATATTTTGTTTAAACAGAACATCCTGTCTCTCAAAAGTCATAACTGTAATTCCGGAAGACAGTATGACCTTTTCATCTTTCGTCAGGTAACTGAATATACCAGTATCAGGAACCAGGTCCTTATGACTGTTTAATTTCCCTTTCTGACTAAAATCGTTCATTAAGATAATCCCCGAGAATATGAAATGTACACGAGCAAATTTATGATTTTTTTTTGCAATGATGATTTAAATCACCATTAAATGGTGATATTATTATCTGTTTTTGAGCATAGACAATCTTTTATTTTATAATCTTTACCGTGAAAACACAATTGGTATATTATGACGAAAAAGGAAGTACTGATAATTGATGATTCCAACACCAGCCTTGTTCTTCTTGAATCACTGTTAAAGCGTTATGGTTACAAAGTGATATCAGCCAGTAACGGAATGCAGGGGCTTGATTTGCTGAAAGAGAATACCCCGGACCTGATATTTCTCGATCTTAAAATGCCTGTCCTGGATGGTTTCGAGTTCCTGGAAAAGGTAAGGAAAAACGGGGACTATACAAATATCCCGATAGTTATATTATCAGCAGCGACTGACAGTGAATCAATAAAAAGGGGTGTTGAACTAGGTGTTACCGATTACCTTAGCAAACCACTCGATCCTGAACAGGTTATAGAGCTGACAAAGAGCATATTGAGTGACCGGGTAACATAACTCGTCTATCATTAGTTTTCCCCGGTCATTTACTTAACAATTACTTAACATTAAATTAATTATTAAATAAGAATAGGCAGATAAATTTGCCCCTGATATTTAAATCCATCATGGGTCAGTTTTTCATTTTTATAATAATTATATTATTTATCCTGGCCGTTTCAGATCTGGTTGTAGGAGTAAGTAATGATGCTGTAAATTTTCTCAATTCCGCTTTTGGTTCAAAAGTGGCTCCCTTCAGGGTAATAATGATTATAGCCATCCTGGGGGTTTTATTTGGAGCAACCTTTTCCAATGGAATGATGGAGGTTGCCAGGAAGGGAATATTCAATCCGGGTGAATTCAGTTTTGATGAGATCATGGTTATATTCCTGGCAGTTATGTTAACAGATATTATTTTACTTGATCTTTTTAACACTTTTGGTCTTCCTACTTCCACGACTGTTTCAATAGTATTTGAATTGCTGGGCTCTGCAGTTGCCATATCAGTAGTTAAACTAGCCGGGAATCCAGAAATGAGTCACACACTTGGAACTTATATTAATTCCAGCAAAGCTCTCGCAATAATTTTTGGTATTCTGCTTTCGGTCGTAATAGCTTTTGTCGTTGGAGCATTTGTGATGTATTTGACGCGTATAGTATTCTCTTTCAATTACAATAAATATCTAAAATATTTTGGTGCTATCTGGGGCGGGATAGCCATAACGGCTATCACTTACTTTATAATAATTAAAGGTGCCAGGGGCTCTTCATTTATGAATGATGCCACGGTAGCCTGGATAAATAATAATACAACCAGGTTGCTATTGTACAGTCTGCTAGGATGGACAATTCTTTTGCAATTGCTGCAGTGGCTATTAAAACTCAATATACCAAAGATGATAGTCCTGGTTGGGACCTTTTCACTGGCAATGGCCTTCGCTGGCAATGACCTGGTTAATTTTATAGGAGTCCCCCTGGCCGGCTTCGAATCATTCAAATTATGGACAGCGAGCGGTGCTGATGCTGATGCATTGCAAATGGGTGCACTGGCAGCGCAGGTAAGAACACCAACCTATCTTCTTCTGATTGCGGGAGTAATTATGTCCCTTGCTTTATGGTTCTCCAAAAAAGCAAGATCAGTCACTCAGACTACCCTTAATCTCAGCAGGCAGGATGAAGGTATGGAACAGTTTAAATCATCATACATAGCCCGGGGTCTTGTACGTGCCACAACTGGTGCCTCAAAAATTATAAAGAGTTATCGAAATGATAAAATAAAACACTGGATAGAAAGCAGGTTTGACACTTCCAGATCAGAATCCTTAAAAGAAAGCAAAGGACTTTCTTTCGATTTACTCCGAGCTTCTGTGAACCTTGTGGTAGCCAGCGCACTTATTGCTTTTGGCACATCACAAAAATTGCCCCTGTCAACCACTTACGTCACCTTTATGGTAACCATGGGAACATCACTCGCTGACAGAGCCTGGGGCAGAGAAAGTGCCGTTTACCGTATAACAGGAGTTATGATCGTAATCACAGGATGGTTCCTGACAGCCATAACAGCGTTTGCCGGTTCATTTCTTATAGCTCTCTTCATTAAATGGGCTGGATTAACAGGTATAATAATTATCATGGTCCTTATACTCGCGGTGCTATTAAGCAGTTACAGGTCACACAGGAACAAGGTGAAAAAGGCTGAAGATGAGAAGGAAGAAGTAGATGCCACAGAAAATGAGGCAACTATTACTGAAACTACAAGGCACATGCTTATTAAACAGCTCCTGTCTGTATCTTCATTATACGACAGAACCATTATTGCCTTTATGAAAGAAAAGCTGAAGTCTCTTAAAACACTTAAGAAAGAAATAAAAAATTTTGATGCTGCTGCGAAGGTCAAAAAGGATAACGTCCATAAATTTATTAGGAAACTGGACGACTCGAGAATAGATGCAGGCCCTTTCTACGTACAGATTCATGACTACCTCAGAGAAAGTGCACATTCCTTATCTTATGTTTTTAATCCGGCGTACAGGCACGTTGATAATAATCATCCTCCACTAAATCATGACCAGCAGGAAGAACTGAAAAACCTCAGTCGTGAACTAAGTGAGTATCTGAATTTCCTTGTAGCCATTCTCAAATCAAATAGCTTCAATAACATAAAACCGTCTTTTAACAAGCAGACGAAACTTATTGATTCAATTGATAGCATACGTAAAAAACAGGTAAAGCGAATAAAAAAAGGTGCATCTGGAACAAAAGCAACACTATTGTATCTTGACCTGTTGACAGAAACGAAAAACCTTGTTTTACAAGCAGGTAACATACTGAAAGCTTATCGTGATTTCAGTATAGTAATGAACAAGTAAGCCACTAAGTCATTTCTTTGCTGTTTACTCCAACTGTAATTGATTTTCATTTGTTAATTTTGCTGAAAACAGTTATATGTTATCAAATAAACCCCTTGCGGAAAGGATGAGGCCCACAACCCTTTCAGATTATATTGGCCAGGATCATCTTACCGGAGTTAATTCAACCCTCAGAAAGAGCCTTGAATCGGGAGCTATACCATCATTCATTCTCTGGGGCCCCCCAGGTGTGGGTAAAACAACTCTTGCAGGTATTATTGCCTCCATGCATAACCGGCCTTTCTATCAGCTTAGTGCAGTTCATTCGGGAGTAAAAGATATACGGGAAACTATTGAAAAGGCAAAAAAACAACAGTTCTTTGATAATCCAAACCCTATATTGTTCATCGATGAGATACACCGCTTTTCAAAATCACAACAGGATTCACTGCTTGGAGCAGTTGAAAAAGGTGTCATCACACTGGTAGGTGCAACAACTGAAAATCCATCTTTTGAGATTATTTCACCCCTACTGTCACGGTGCCAGATTTATATTCTTAAACCACTTGAGGATGTTCACCTTAAAATACTGGCTGACAAAGCTTTGAAAAACGACAGTTTTTTGAAGGACCTGGAAATTGATATTGAAGAATATGATGCCCTGATAAAAAGTTCAGGCGGGGATGCCCGCAAATTGTACAATGCTCTTGAACTGGCTGTTTCATCAGAACTACAGGAATTACCCGGTAAAAAAGGGAAAATTATTATTACTGATGAAAAAGTAATGAAGCACATACAGAGAAATATAGCTCTGTATGACAAAGGAGGAGAACAGCATTATGATATTATTTCCGCTTTTATCAAATCAATCCGCGGAAGCGATCCCAATGCTGCTGTATACTGGCTTGCCAGGATGGTGGAAGGTGGAGAGGATGTTAAATTTATTGCCCGACGCCTGCTAATCCTTGCAGCAGAAGATATAGGCCTTGCAAACCCTAATGCATTATTGATCGCACAATCCTGTTTTGATGCAGTCCATCTGACAGGCTGGCCTGAATCAAGAATAATCCTCTCAGAGACAGCAATATACCTGGCGTGCTCAGCAAAGAGCAATACTGCATACATGGCGATCGAAAAGGCTATTAATGAGGTCGCAAAAACGGGTGATATTCCCGTCCCACTGCATCTCAGGAATGCTCCTACAAAGCTTATGAAAGACCTCGAATACGGCAAAGAATACAAATATCCACATTCATATCAAGGTCACTTCAAAAAGGATGATTACCTTCCTGAAGACCTTAGAGGAACCTTATTCTACTTACCTGGAGACAATTTAAGAGAAAATGAATTCCGGAAAAGACTGAAAATCCTTTGGAAAGATTTTTATGATTACAATAAGTGAGTGATAGATATTTCTCTATTTTTGGCATTATAAATAAAAGAGGTATTTCCTGCATCTGATGTTAAATATTGCCGGATTATCAGTTAAGCTCAAATTACCAGGAGTTGGTAATAAGAACCTATGGTATTACGATTTACTATTATTAAACATAAACTGAAAAAGAATGAAGAAACTATTATTTAGTCTTGCAACCTTGCTTCTTGCAAGCGTACTGAATGCCCAATCTCTTGAAAAAGTCATTGAAAAGCATCTTGAAGCAATTAATGCTGATAAACTATCTGAATTCAAGACTCTTACCATTAAAGGTCACATGAATATGCAGGGTAATCAACTTGATATTCAGATGTTCGAGAAGGCCCCCGATAAAATCAAGTCAGTAACTAACTTCAATGGTATGAACATGGTACAGGTTATAAACGGTGACCGAGGCTATATTATTAATCCCATGATGGGATCTAGCGATCCAGTCCCTCTTACAGCTGATCAGATAGCTTCAGCAAGAAGCAGCACTATGTTAAACAGAAATATTTTAGAAGAGTACAAAGCAGGCAAAATGGTATTGGATGGAGAAGAATCGGTGGATGGCAAGCCTGCTTACAGGATTAAAATTTCTGCCCCTGAGGGAACCCGTTATATTTTTATTGATAAGCAGTCTTTTTATATGACTCAGATGAGGATGGATGTAAACCAGATGGGTAACACAATGACTGTCGAGATCAGGATGCGTGACTTCAAGGAAACAGAAGGCGTGACTATGGCAAGGGCTCTTGATACATTTATGGGCGGCCAGCTGTTTGGAACGGCATTTTATGACAGCATTGAATTTAACAAGGAGATAGACGATTCTGAATTTGAAATAAAATAAAAATACAGCAAACCTGTAAGCCGGATTCTGTTACCCGCTCTTTAATCTCCCAGAGATAATCGGGCGGGTTTTCTGTCATTTCTCTATGCTGTTCATTGCTGAACAGTTTTAACGACCTACCCCCCGGCATCGGACGAGCCATCCTCTGCGCCGGTATACATGGTCTTTCAACCCATAAGGCGTACGGCGCTACGTGTCACCACGCAGCCCGGTGAGCTCTTACCTCACCTTTTCACCCTTACCCCGAGTACTCGGGGCGGTTATTTTCTGTTACGCTGCTATACCCTCGCGGGCATCTTCCAGTTAGGAAGTATGGCGCTCTATGTTGTCCGGACTTTCCTCCCCACACCTTACCGGCATGGAGCGACAGAACGGTTTGCTGCGATGCAAAATTAATCAATAATTTACATTCAGAATACAGTTACGGTTTTTATATTTACAAATTCCATAATCCCATACTCTGACAACTCCCTTCCATATCCTGATTCCTTCACTCCTCCAAAGGGAAGGGCCGGATCAGACTTTGTATAACTGTTAAATACTACTGTGCCACTATCAATATCCTCTGATAGCTGATCAATAATTTTAATGTTTTCAGTAAATACAGAGCAAGCCAATCCAAACCTTGAGTCGTTAACCCTGCACACCAGTTCATCATAGTCCCTGAAACTAAAAACCGGTAATACCGGACCGAACACTTCCTCCCTGGCAAGTGGACTGTCATATGAAACATTAACCAGAACAGTAGGTTCAAAAAAACAGTCACCGGGATATCCATATTTGCCTCCCAGTATTATTTCAGCACCTATTTCGACGGTTTTGCTAACCTGGCGTTCCAGTTCCAAAACTGCTGATTTATTCACCAGCGGCCCAATAAACGTATCCTTAAGTGAAGGATTACCCATCTTTAATGCCTTAATTCGCCCCGTAATAAGGTTCAGGAATTCGGGGTACACCTGTTCATGAATGAAAAGGCGTTTGGAAGCAATGCAACTCTGCCCTGTATTTTGAAAACGTCCATAAACAATTGCTTCAGCTGCCTTCTCAAGGTCTGCATCATTAAAAACAATAAAAGCATCATTACCTCCCAGTTCAAGAACAAGTTTTTTTATTCCCGCTCCTGCTTTCGAAGCAATTATTTCACCGGCTGTATTGCTGCCCGTGAGGCTAACTGATCGCACGAACTCTGATTTCAGAACCTGCTCTACCTGATCGTGATCTATTATTAGGTTTCTGAATACGTCGACGGGAAATCCGGCTTTAATAACTGCATTCTCAATATTTTCAGCACATTGAGGCACATTAGAGGCATGCTTGAGCAACATAGTATTGCCAGCAGCCAGGGCAGGTGCCATACATCTTATTACCTGCCAGTAAGGAAAATTCCACGGCATTATGGCAAAGACTATCCCCTGTGGATCAAATCTGACAGTGGATGATCCTGCCGATGAGGCATGTTTCCTTGGTTTAAGAAACTCATCAGCCCGATCGCCATAATACCTGCACACAAGAGCACTCTTCTCAACCTCAGCCAGGGACTGGCTTATTGGCTTGCCCATTTCAGAAGTTATGGTTGCTGCATGAAAATCCTTTTCTATCTCCAGCAGGTCTGCAAACCTGAAAAGAAATTCCTGCCTCTTTTCGATATTAACTTTCTTCCATTTTCTGTAAGCCCGTGATGATGAGAAAATAATATTCGCCAGCTCCTCATTGCTGATCAAATCATATTCTTTGCTTACTGTTCCTGTATAAGGATCAAAACTCTTATATGCCATATTGATTCATTTGATTGATTATTGAATGCTGCTAACAACAAATTTAGTTAATTTTGCTCATCTTAAGAGAGCATTTAACATTTAATGCCAGGATACTAAAATCTTTATAAAGGATGGCTGTAGATCCCAGAAATATTAAAATAAAGGATTATACCTATATTTTACCGGAAGAGAAGATTGCAAAATATCCCTTGAAAGACAGGGATTCATCAAAACTCCTAATTTACCATCAGGGTGGTATACAGGAGGATATATTCCGTAACCTGGGTAGTTACCTGAAAGAGAATGATATACTGGTTTACAACCAGACCAGGGTGATACGGGCAAGGCTCATCTTTAGGAAGGCTACTGGTGCAATTATCGAAATATTCTGTCTTGAGCCAGAAAAGCCATCTGATTATGAGAGGAACTTTTCGGCAAGAACATCTGTTGAATGGAGATGCCTGGTAGGTAACATGAAAAAATGGAAAGAAGGCGCATTAAAAATGGAGCTGAAGTATCAAGGTAACAAAGTTAACCTGTTCGCAGAACATATTGAAAGAACGGAGAATGAATCCCTGTTAAGGTTCAAATGGGATAATGATAAATTAACCTTCAGCGAAATATTGAATATATCAGGTCATGTTCCCGTTCCTCCCTATTTAAAAAGGGAAGATGAGGATATTGACAAGACCCGCTATCAGACTATATACTCAAGGAAGGATGGATCCGTTGCAGCGCCTACTGCAGGTTTACATTTCACGAACAGGGTGCTGTTGGATATTGATAGGAAGGGCATCAAAACAGCGCCTGTAACCCTGCACGTGGGTGCAGGCACGTTTGTACCCGTAAAATCGGATACCGCCGGTGCTCACCTAATGCATACCGAACATTTCAGGATAGAAAGGGATACTATTGAGAGCATTACAGGCAGACGTGTTATAGCAGTGGGAACCACATCACTTCGAACACTTGAAAGTCTTTACTGGATAGGACATCAGATAAGTAACGGATACTTTTCGCCCGGAAAGGAAATCAGCGTTCAACAATGGTATCCTTATGATAAGCACTCTGATATCAACTATGAAAAATACCTGGAAACCGTTCTGGAGTATATGGACAGAAATAAGCTACAGCATCTGGAAGCCAAGACTGGAATAATTATCTTACCTGGATACCATATGAGAGTAGCTGAAGGTTTAATAACAAATTATCATCTACCCGGCAGTACGTTGTTATTACTTGTAGCCGCTTTTGCAGGTGATGACTGGAAGAAGATTTACAAATACTCACTTGAGAATAATTTTCGCTTCCTCAGCTACGGAGACAGTTCTCTGCTGCTTCCCTGAAGTCATGCGTAATATTCTTTCATTTTCTTCTCCAGCAGATCAGCAAATTTTTCTATATCGTTCTCCGTGGTATCCCAGCTTGTCATCAACCTGTATTCAGATAATTCCTCGTTCCATGGATAGAAAAAATATTCAGACCTCACATCAGCTGCCACATCGTCTGGCATTATTACGAATACCCCATTTGCATTCACTTCCTGGGTAATTCTTATCCCTTCTATATTCACGAGTCTTTCAGCCAGCTTTCTCCCCATCATATTTGCGTGCCTGGCATTTTCGAGCCACAGGTCATTTCTAAAATATGCAATGAATTGTGCAGAAACATAACGCATTTTGGATGCTAGTTGCATACCCTGCTTCCGAATATATTTAAAGCTATCGGAAAGCCCGTTTTTAAGAAAGCATACGGCTTCTCCATACATCATTCCATTCTTTGTACCACCGAAAGAGAGTACATCCACTCCTGCCCCTGTTGTGAAATCCTTAAATGGCAGGTTGAGGGAAGCAGCTGCATTTGCGATCCTTGCACCATCCATATGTAATAACATATCGTATCCATGTATAAAATCAGCCAGGTCACGTATCTCTTCGGGCGTATATACCGTTCCCATCTCAGTAGCCTGGGTTATTGAAACCACCTTTGGCTGGGAGTGATGTTCAAAATCAAAGCCATGCAGATGCTTCGCCAGGTTTTCTTTCCTTAATTTACCATCAGGAGTATCCACTGTCAGAATCTTGCAGCCTGTATATTTCTCCGGTGCACCGCATTCATCCTGTTCGATATGTGCGGAAAAGGCTGTGATCACTGAATTCCATGACCTGGTAATACCTGTAAGACCCAAAACATTGGCTGCAGTACCTGTAAATACGAAGTATACCTCGGTTGAAGGTCCGAAAATTATCCTGAAGAGTTCTTTTGCTTCCTGCGTATACTGGTCGTCACCGTAGCCAATTACATGTCCTTTGTTAACTCTTTCTATTTCCTTCAGTATCTGAGGATGCACACCGGCATTATTATCACTGGCAAAACCTCTTGGGTTAATTTTATTGTTATCCATAAAATTATTATTAACCACAAAGGGGATTACAGGAGATCCTGTAATCCCCTTTTTATCTGATCATTGTGATTCTTTCTTCTTCTTTGTCTTCCGGAATGCAAAAAACAGCATAATCACACCAAACACGAGCATTATCAATCCCATTATGAGATTAACATTAACGCCAAGTGATTTTTCATACATTGCTGCATCTGACGATGTGAAAATACCAAATATGGTTACCAGCACACCAACTATTGAAAACATTAAACCTATAGGAATTCTTATATCTACCATTTTTATTTCCTCCTACCAGAATATTACACTTAATATAACAAATATTACTATAACAACAAGCGCGAGAGTCAAGGGCCTCTTATGCCATGGCAGATCTGTATCCACCTCGTGTGGTGTAAGAGAATATACCAGTCCACGCAGTTGCTGATCTGTTTTTAATTTTTTTGTTAGAAATGTTAATACAACAGTAATTATTGTACTTGCAGAGAAAGCTATTATAGCAGTCCAGAAGTTTTGTGCCATTTCAACTGGATATGTATGCACCGTGGCTATCCATCCTCCTTTAACCAGTGTATCTGATCCTGCGGGTGAAGTAAGTCCATGATGTAACAGAGCGAACATAAAACCAAGAAGCAAGCCCCAGAAAGCCCCGTGCCCTGTTGTACGTTTCCAGAACATTCCAAGGAATATTACTGCAAACAGAGGTGCGTTTATCATAGCAAATATTGTTTGCAGGAAGTCCATTATATTACCGAACTTGCTTGCAATATAAGCTGCAGCTATACTAAGTAACACCCCCAGGACGGTTGTAACTCTACCAACCGTAAGGTAGTGCTTTTCATCACCTTCTTTATCATCGGTTGCTCCCCTTATATAGCTCTGGTATATGTCATATGTCCATACGGTATTAAAGGCTGACACATTACCTGCCATTCCTGACATAAATGAAGCTAGCAATGCGGTGATGCCAAGGCCCAGCACACCGGCAGGAAGATATTGCTTCAAGAGCATTATGATTGTATAGTCATAAATAGGTTGACCTGATCCGTCAACAGGTAATATAAAATTCTTTCCGGGATCATTTAAAAGAACAATCGCGATTACGCCGGGTACAATAATAAGGAAAGGTATAAGCATTTTTGGTATGGCTCCTATCAGTGGCACTTTCCTCGCTGCCAGAATTGATTCAGCAGCAAATGCTCTCTGGACAATAAGGAAATTAGTACACCAGTACCCAAATGAAAGAACAAAACCCAGGCCGAAAAGGATCCCGTACCATTGCACACCAAGGGGATTAGCTGTGGCATCGCCGGTATATCTCCATGTGGTCATCATAGTATCAGGAGCGTACCCCTGTGATTCAGCGATAGGAGTAAGACTATCTTTCAGGCCTGACCATCCTCCCACATCCCCAAGACTCAGAAATACAAGCGGTAAGAGGCCTATAACTATGATGAAGAATTGTAACACTTCGTTGTATATTGCTGAAGACAGTCCCCCGAGGTAAGTATATCCCAAAACTATCAAAGCTGATATCCAAAGGCTCATATTGAAATCCCAGCCAAGAATATTCTCCATTAGTATGGCAAGTGCATACATGGAGATACCAGATGCAAGAATTGTCATTACAGCAAACAGGATGGCATTCAACCCTCTTGTTTTCTCGTCGTACCTCAACTTGAGAAACTCGGGCACTGATCTTGCTTTTGATCCGTAATAAAAAGGCATCATGAACAGGGCAAGGAATATCATGGCAGGAATTGCGCCAATCCAGTAGAAATGTGTAGTGAGCATCCCGTATTTTAATCCGGATCCTGACATACCCATAACTTCCAGTGCCCCAAGGTTAGTTGAAATAAAAGCAAGCCCGGCTACCCATGCAGGTATTGACCTCCCTGCTTCAAGAAAAGCATTGGCATTCTTCATATATTTACGTAAGAACCAGCCTATGCCCAGTACGAAAGCAAAGTAGATTATCATTATCAGATAATCTATCCAACTTAAATCAACCTTCATAATATAAGATTTTAATTAAGAGTTATTATAACCAGCTTATCAATAAACTCCGATCCAGGTAAAGTAGACAAAAATACTTATTAGATTGGATTATCAAATAAAATGAGATTTTATTTTCAGGATAGCATTTGCTTAATACCGTTTTTCACCAGCATGACTTAGTATATGTAAGACGACCAGCATAATAGAAAATATTATATAGTATATTTGTCAAAAAAGCCCTTGAAAACACGATTTTTCATATTTCTTTCTTATGATGGCACTTTCTATCATGGATGGCAGGTCCAACCTGGAAAAATAACTGTCCAGGCCAGGACTGAAGAAGCTTTATCTGTTATTCTGCAGGAAGAAATTAAAACTACGGGAGCAGGCCGTACAGATACAGGAGTGCATGCAAAATCCTTTGTTGCGCACTTTGACAGTCAACTAAGTGACCTCAAGGGAAATAATAATATTATTTTCCGTCTGAATACCTACCTTCCCGAAGATATCTCAGTAGTTGATATACTGGCTGTTAATAATGAAGCCCACGCTCGCTTCGATGCAAAGTCCAGAACTTACAGGTATTACATAAGCCTTAAGAAAGATCCGTTCATGAATAAATACACCTGGTACAGGTATGGACATATGGATATAAATGCAATGAACATGGCAGCAAGTTATCTGCTGAGTTATGAAGATTTTACGAGCTTCAGTAAGTCACATACCCAGGTAAAAACAAATAAGTGCGAAATTTATGAGGCAGGCTGGACCCGGAATGAAGATATCCTGATTTTTACAATCCGGGCCAATCGTTTTCTGAGGAATATGGTAAGGGCAATAGTCGGATCAATGGTTGACATAGGTACAGGTAAAATACTTCCCGGGGATATTGAAAAGATCATAAAGGCTGAGGACAGGTCAGAAGCTGGAATATCAGCACCTGCACAAGGACTATTTCTCGAAAAGATAGAATATGATACCGGTATCTTCCTCTGAAACTAATGTCTGTTCCATATTTCCCAGGCTTTTTCAGCCTGTATTAGAAGCATTTCCTTGCCATTCTTAATCCTGCAGCCTTTTTCCTCCCCTTGCATAAGAAACCTGGATTTCTCAGGATTATAAACGAGGTCAAAGAGGATCATATCACTCGTTAGTGATTCATACGGAATATTGGGAGCACTATCCGTATCAGGATACATTCCCAGGGGTGTTGCATTTATTATGAGCTTGTAATTCCTGATTATTTCTCCCGAGATGTCAGTATAGGTATAATCACCTTTTGTCTTATCCCGGGAAACAACTGAATATTTTACTCCCAGGTAATCCAATCCAGTCTGTACAGCACGTGAGGCTCCTCCTGTACCCAAAACCAGTGCTCTACTTATGCTTCTTCCTATCAGTGGCTTAAGTGATAAAATAAAGCCATGTATATCTGTGTTAAATCCTTTTAGAGACCTGTTCATTCCTTTCCCAGTAATACTTATCACATTTACAGCTCCGACATCCGAGGCTTTCCCGTCTATATCATCCAAATATTCAATTATTAATGTTTTGTACGGATGAGTAACGTTTAATCCATGAAGGTCAGGATATTTTTCAATAAGCCCCGGTAATTCGCTAATATGTTTTAGAGGGAAATTATCATACACTGCATTTACGCCTTCATTAGTGAACTTTCCGGAAAAATAGTCCTTCGAAAAAGAATGATGCAAGGGGTAGCCTATAAGCCCATATCTTCTCATATCTATTTTCTGCTCAGTTTATCCAGTACCAATACAATAATAAAGGCAGTTATCATCAGCAGTAAAGCCGGTATAAGGAATGGTTCGTTACCTGTCAGATCACCGTAGATGTTTGGTAGAATATTACGTTGTACAAGAGGTATCGTTTCTCCATGTGAATTCATTACAGAGCTAAGCGTTTCTTTCCAGGGCCAGATTTTGTTAAGGGAGCCTATAATAAAACCTGAAAGAACGGCTATTGTAAGATCATGGTATTTCCTGAACAGCCATGATAATAAGTTTGCAAAACTTAGCAGACCCGTGATGACACCCAATCCGAAGACCAGCAGTACAGGCAGATCAAAATCACTTACAGCACCCAGTATATACTGATATTTACCCAGGATAAGCAGAATGAATGCACCTGATATTCCGGGGAGGATCATAGCGCATATAGCAATTGCACCTGCTATAAAAACATACCAGTATGCATCGCTTGTCTGTGCTGGTGTAAAACGTGTAATAAAAAACATCAAAACTATCCCTACAGCCAACCCAGACAGACGTGCCAGATTCCATGATTTAATTTTCCTGATCACGATAATTGCGGATGCCATGATCAGGCCAAAGAAAAAAGCCCATATCAGCACAGGATGGTTTTCCATCAGCCATTTGAGCAAGCGGGCCAGAGAGAATACACTCAGCAGTATCCCACTGAATACAGCGACCAGGAAATTCCCGTTAATCTTTTTCCAGAAAGGAGACAATTTAAATTTAATAAGTAACCTTAGAGCCTCCAGGTCAACTGATTTTATTGATGTTATCAGTTCCTCGTATATACCTGTTATAAAAGCTATTGTACCCCCTGATACACCTGGAACAACATCAGCTGCACCCATTCCCATTCCTTTTATAAACAGCAGGCTGTAATCCGAAATTTTTCGCATATGACTTTAATGATCCTGCAGGAACTGGTAAAAAGTATCGCCCCTCAATCCGTTCCTGAGTGATTCAAGGGCTATTATTTCATTTGGGGATATATTACCAAGATTCACATTTGCTCCGAACTGTTTTATAAACCATGCCTGCTGAGATTTGAGTGGAGCTTCCCAGATTATACGGTCGAATCCCACATCATCTGATAATTTATCTATCAGCGTTTTATTAATTGAACCGTCACTGTTATAAATACCTGTTGTTCCACTCTCCCTGGCTTCTGCAATGACCTTCCTTGATCCGGCCCTCAATTCTGACACCATCATTTCCACCCATTCTTCCGGGCTGTATACTACATCTTTCTTCTTCGAACCCACTTCAGACAGCACATAATACTTTTCAGATAGTTGTTTTATGTAATCTGTTTTCTTGTCCTGATCCATTTCATATGACCCATCCGAGACTTCAACGGCTTTTACACCCAGCTTATTTATCAGCTTAATATAATCATCAAACATGTTCCTGATAACATATGCTTCGAAGAGAGTACCTCCAAGATATGTTCTTACCCCTGCTGATTCATAAACTTCAACCTTCTTCTTTACATCGGGTGTAAAAACTGAAGTGCCGAATCCAAGTTTAAGGTAATCTATATACTCACGGCCGACACTCATGAGATCTTCTGCTTCTCTTAAACTCAGTCCTTTATCCATTACCATGGTGAGGCCACTTGTCCGGGGTTTTGCAGTTCTGTCGGGCATTCCCGGCAAATTTACTATCATAAGGTTAACTATTTATATTCTTTTTAATCAGTTTGAAAGTTCTCTTATCTATCATATTATCAGGGAAAAGCGACCTGTAGAAACTGTAAAGGGAAGGTGATTCATCCAGGGCTTTCTCAAAATGCTGTCTGAAAGAGGCTTTATCGCCTGAAAATAAATATGTGGAAGCCAGGATATACCTTATACCATGTACATCACCTATTACCTTCATTGCTTTTTCAAGTATTCCTGCTGCATGATTATAATACCTGCCTTCAATTATGATGTTACCCATTTTTAGCCATGCCAGGTCGAAGTAAGGATTAAGATTAACTGATTTGATAAGTGATCTGAAAGAATCTTTCACCCTGTGGCATGAATAATAAGCTTCTGCAAGATGATACCAGTACTCATATTCATCATCCTTAAGAGAGACTGCTTTCCGGAAATACTTAATACTATCCTTTGGTTGTTCATCAAGTAACAAAAGTCCTAAACCGTACCATGGTTCCGAAAAGTCAGGGTCAAGGTCAATTGCTTCATTATACATTTTAAATGCCCTTAGCCGATCTCCAATTTTTCCGTAACATTCTGCAGCATATGTCAAGGCTTCTGAGCTTTCCTCTTCAAATTCGAGGTAATGATGATAAGCTTCCAGTGCTTCCCTGAATTTTCCCTGCTTACTCAGGATATTCGCCATATTAAAAATAGCGAAGAAATTATCAGGGTTAACAGCAATAGAATATTCATATGCCTCAAGCGCTTTCTTCATCATACCTTCCCTGGTATATAGCAAGCCAAGGTTATACCATGCGTTGTCTGAAAAAGGCTCAAGGTCGAGGTATTTTTTGTAGTATTTAATGCTGCTTTTGTATTCTCCGAGCTTCTCAAAGGCAAAAGCCAGATCATAAAGGTGGTTGGCTTCATCCGGTTCCAGCTCAGCCAGCCGCTCAAGGTATTTGGTCAGCAATTTGTAATGATTAAGATCATTGAGTATCCCGGTTATATTAAGAAGGATATTCAGCTCTTCTGAATCATCAAGGGAAAGAGCTGTATCAAAATATTTTTTTGTACCGTTCAAATCACCCAGCATACCAAGGGCTGCTCCTTTAAGAAGGAAAACCTCATAATTGCTTGATTCAATCTTTTCAATTACTTTAGTTATTTTGAGCACATCAAGGGGCCTGCCCTTATCTATTAATACTTTAGCTTTCTTAATCTGTATTGACGTTGAGGATGGATGTTGTTGACATGCTGATTCTGCTACTTCAAAAGCATAGTTTACATCATTCATCTCAAGATAGTAATCTATTAATGTCTCAAACTCTGCAACATCAAAGAAATAGTTCTCATTATTATCGCGCATCTTTTCATAGCGCCTTACTATTTCAAGTATTTCCTCTTCTATGTTCCCGAAGCCCTGGTCTTCCATCAGGTAAAATTATATTTCATGCAAAAATAAAATATTTTATTACACAAATACTATCAACCAATCTGATTTATAAACATGTATGATTTTTTACAAACAGTTGTAATACAGGTATGAAGGATTAATTGTTGAAAAAAAGATACGAAAGGGAAGAAATTAAACGCAACCTTTTACGTCCCGTTTTCATCTAAGAGATGTAATTAATGGATTATTTTAATTACCCTCATACCCTTAATTACCCTAAAATTAACCTAAATTCTACCTTCAAAGAGCCGGGTTTTTAGCCCGGTTTTTTTTACGTGTTATTTTATCTATTTTTGAGATGATTAAATAAAACTGATAAAAGATGAGAAGGAAGTTAAGCATATATTTTGCAGTCTTTTTTGTACTGATAATCTTAAGCAACTGCTCAAGAAAGGCAGAGACCGAGATAAATTATGAAACAGGCTATTTCCCCGAGGAAACATATAACCTGGAAGGTATTAATTCAATATATGATGATTATAATGTTACATTGCCTCATTTAGCAGGAGAATTACCATTAATGTTTTCCAGTAACAGAAACAGCCAGGGATTAAATTTCGACATAGTTACAGGGTTCATATATTTCGCTTTCAGTCAGGTAGACGCTGGGTTCTGCATCGAGAGTTTCATGTTTAATCATGCCTTTTATTCTAATCTTGAAGACAAGGTAAACACTGACAGGGATGAACTGGGTCCATATATGTTTTTTAATGGTGAGGATGGGCTGGAATATTTCTTTTATGCCGAAGCCAACACCATGGGCAGTTTGAATCTAAAGTATATATATTATTCTCCTGCAAATCCTGAAAATTCACTTCTGTCAGCGGATCCTGCCGATGTAAGTGCTCTGAACAGCACTGATAATGATGCATATATCTGTTTTGACAGTGATTTTACAACCGTATACTTAACAAATGACAGTGAGGGTGATTTTGATATTAAGCAGTCATCCATAAATAAGGACATTTTATTTGAAGAATGGCTGGAGGGTGAACCGGTAAGCATTAGCGTTACAGATAGTGTAAACAGTGATTATGAGGATAAATGCCCGTTCATCAGGAATAATATTATGATATTCACCTCAGACCGTCCGGGAGGAATGGGAGGATTCGACCTGTACTTTTCCGTATACCGAGACGGTAAATGGAGCACTCCCTATAATATGGGACCTGATATCAACACGGAGCATAATGAGTACAGGCCACTTATTGGCAGCTGCCCGGGATACAGCAATAACTTCCTGATCTTTTCATCTGACCGCCCTTCGGGTCTTGGAGGATACGATCTGTATTTCAGGGGTTTGGATCTCGACCTGCTTATTGACGGACTTTAAGATTTTTGTTTGCAGGCTTTCAGAGTATTTTGAAGCAGAGATACAATTGTCATAGGTCCTACCCCACCTGGTACCGGTGTTATATATGAACATTTGGGAGCCACGTTATCAAAATCTACATCACCTTTAAGTTTCCATCCTGATTTTGTTTTATCAGATTTAATCCTTGTCGTTCCGACATCAATGATTACAGCGCCATCCGACACCATTTCAGCTTTGACAAATCCTGGTATTCCCATGGCTGCTATTATGATATCTGCTCTTCTGACTATATCTTCAAGGTTCCTGGTACGACTGTGAACCACAGTAACCGTTGCATCTATTCCTTTCTTTGATAGAAGGATGCTAACAGGTCTGCCCACAATATTACTTCTTCCTATTACCACACAATTCTTACCCGATGTTTCTATTTTATATCTTTTAATCAGTTCCATAATTCCGGATGGTGTAGCCGGTACAAAGGATGGCAGGCCAATAGTCATTTTACCCAGGTTTACCGGATGAAAGCCATCTACATCCTTTCCAGGGTCAATTGCTTCAATAACCTTATCCTCGGATATATGGTCAGGTAAGGGCAGCTGGACAATAAAACCATCAATATCTTCATTATCATTAAGTTCCGCAACTTTGTCTAGCAACTCTTTCTCGCTTACGCTATCTTCCATGCGGATCAGGGTTGATTTAAAACCCACCTGTTCACATGCTTTTACTTTATGTGAGACATAGGTTTCACTGGCGCCATCATTACCTACCAGGACAGCTGCCAGATGTGGTATTTTACCTGTTTCTTTCTGAAATTTTTTTACTTCCTCTGCAATTTCATTTTTGATATCAGAGGATACCTGTTTTCCGTCGATTAATGTATACATATTAAGTTTTATTTGGTTCTAAGCATATTCGAAAGTTGATTTGTTCCATCTTTGCCTGATACGGCTTTCATCATCTTCCGTGTTTCATTAAACTGCTTGAGCAGCTGATTAACTTCCTGCACCGATGTCCCTGAGCCACTGGCTATTCTTTTTCTCCGACTACCGTTTATGACTACCGGGTTTGATCTCTCTTCAGGTGTCATACTCTGTATTATTGCCTCAATACCTTTAAATGCATCATCATCGATATCAAGGTTTTTAACTGCTTTACCAACACCCGGTATCATTGACATCAGGTCTTTAACATTGCCCATTTTCTTTATCTGCCTGATCTGCGAAATAAAATCATTGAAATCAAACTGGTTCTTAGCTATTTTCTTTTTCATCAGAGCAGCTTCGCGCTCATCATACTGTTCCTGGGCTTTTTCAACAAGTGATACGATATCTCCCATCCCAAGTATCCTGTCAGCCATCCTGTCAGGATGAAATAATTCAATAGCGTCAAGCTTTTCCCCCGATCCTATGAATTTTATTGGCTTGTTAACCACACCTCTTATTGACAATGCTGCTCCTCCCCGGGTATCTCCATCTAGCTTGGTAAGAACCACACCATCGTAATCAAGTCGTTCATTGAATTCTTTAGCTGTATTTACAGCATCCTGGCCGGTCATTGCATCAACTACAAATAGTATTTCGTGTGGGCTTACAGCTTCCTTAATTGACGCGATCTCATCCATCATCTGCTGGTCAATAGCCAGTCGACCAGCCGTATCGATAACAAGAAGATCGATTCCAGAATTCTTTGCTTCCTTCACTGCTCTCCTGACTATTTTTACAGGGTCTTTATTATCTTCCTCTGTATATACCGGCACCCCAATCTGTTCACCCAATACTTTCAACTGTTCAATAGCAGCAGGGCGGTATACGTCGCCTGCCACCAGCATAGGGTTCTTACCATTTTTGCTCTTCAGCATGCGTGCCAGTTTTCCACAGAAAGTAGTTTTTCCTGAGCCCTGCAATCCTGCTACAAGAATAATGCAGGGATTACCTCTCAGGTTAATATCTACTTTCTCACCGCCCATAAGGCTTGCCAGCTCATCATGGACAATTTTCACCATCATCTGTGATGGTTTTACTGCATTAAGTACATTTTGCCCGAGTGCCTTTTCTTTTACAGTATCAGTGAAAGTCTTGGCTATTTTATAGTTCACATCAGCATCCAGCAGAGCACGCCGTACATCTTTTAATGTTTCTGCAATATTTATTTCGGTAATCCTTCCCTGCCCCTTGAGCATCTTAAAGGACCTCTCCAACCTGTCACTTAAATTTTCAAACATCTCACTTATCCCTTTTAAACTCTGTCAAATATATTAATTATATTACATACGCACAGGCATCTCTATTCCAAGCAGCCACATTGATTGATTTATTATTTTGCCTGTATAAGCTGATAGAGCTATCCTGAAATTCCTTATTTCCTCTTTCTTCTCGCCAAGGATAGTATAATCATGATAAAATTGGTTATACTCCCTTGCCAGATCGTAAACATAATTTGCTATAACCGACGGATTGAGTGTTTCTGCTGCCTCATTCACTATAGTATCATACTTCCTGAGAAGCTTAATCAGGTCTGATTCCTTCTCGTTAATTTCCAGATCACTTCCTATCTCCCCAACTGAAAATCCCTTATCCTCAGCTATTTTTAACACGGACTGAATCCTGGCAAATGTATATTGAATAAAAGGACCCGTATTACCGTTAAAATCTATAGACTCTTTTGGGTTGAACATCATATTTTTACGTGGGTCAACTTTAAGTATAAAATATTTTAATGCCGCCAGGCCAATCTTTTTGTATATTATTTCTTTTTCCCCTTCTTCATGGTCGTGCAGCTTACCCAGTTCCTCTGACATCTCTTTTGCTGTGAGTATCATGCTATCAATAAGATCATCAGCATCCACCACCTTTCCTTCTCTTGACTTCATTTTACCTTCGGGAAGGTTCACCATTCCATAAGAAAAATGATGAATACCTCCGGCCCATTCATATCCAAGCTTTGCCAGTATTAATTTCAAAACCTGGAAATGATAATTCTGTTCGTTACCCACAACATAATATTGCAGGTCGAACTTATAGTCATTATATCTTTCCACGGCCGTACCTATATCCTGGGTCATATATACAGCTGTACCGTCAGCTCTCAATAACAACTTCTCATCCAAGCTGTCAGTTGAGAGATTCACCCATACCGATCCATCCTCTTTCCGGTAGAATATTCCTTTTTCAAGGCCTTCCTTAACTATGGCCTTCCCCAACTTATAAGTATCTGATTCATAATATATTCTGTCGAAATCAACCCCTAGGGCTTCATACGTACTGTCAAATCCCTCGTACACCCAGCTGTTCATCCTCTTCCAGAGATCAACAGTTTCCCTGTCTCCTGCCTCCCACTTCCTGAGGAGTTCCCTGGCACCTAACATAAGTTCTGACTGCTCTGCTGCTTCTTCCTCTGTCATACCCGTGGCGCATAGTTCTTCTAACTCTTTTTTATAGGAGTTCTCAAACTCAACATAGTATTTACCGACAAAATGATCGCCTTTCATACCTGTCTCAGAAGGTGTTTCTCCTTTCCCGGATAGTTGCCATGCGAGCATTGACTTGCATATATGTATTCCCCTGTCATTTACTATGTTAGTTTTGAATACATTATGCCCGCGGCTTTCTAAAATTCTTGAAAGTGAAAAACCCAGGAGATTATTTCTTATATGGCCAAGATGTAATGGTTTATTTGTATTTGGTGATGAGTATTCAATAAGGACAGTCTCCTCCTTTACTGGAAATTTTTTCCCTTGTTTTGTATTATATAGCTTAATAAATTCATCAAGCCAGGCTGAATTATTTACCTCCAGGTTCAAGAAGCCTTTTATCACATTGAATTTACCAATGCCGGAGTTTGCCTTTAGTATATAGTTCCCTATAGCCTGAGCGGTCTCCTCAGGTGGTTTACCTGAATATTTCAGCAATGGAAAGATCACAACAGTTATATCCCCTTTAAATTCCTTTCTTGTATTCTGAATCTGGAGTATTGACTCATCAATATCTACTCCAAAAAGCGTTTTTATTGCAGCAATAACATTATTTTTTATTATCTTTTCCATCCTGATACAAAAATACTCATCGGTGAGCAAAGATAATACATTTTACTATAAAGGTTTTTGAACTATACGGCTTCGAAATTTTGTCAATTTATACTAAATATCGTATCTATTTGACAGACGGCATATTTTTTTTGACGAATAACAAAGAATGTATAAAAAAAAAAGAATACTTTTGAAAAACACCAAGCATATATTTCGTTGAGAAAGTTGATATGAAGATTACAAAATTACACATCCCGGAAACAAAAAGTGCACCTGAGATTGATTTTAACCCTGAAGAAGGGATGCTCTTTCTCAAGGGAAGATCAATACCTGAAAATGCAACAAAACTGTATGAGCCAATAATTGAATGGCTTAAAGAATATATTCAACATCCACCTGAAAAAACCTATCTGCATTTCAATCTAACCTATTTCAATACGGCATCATCGATATGGATGGCACGCATGGTTAAAGTACTCTCAAATATAGATGACCCTGATAAGCTCCTTACGATAAATCTTTACTTCCATGTCGAAGAATATGATGAGATGGATGATGAGGATCTACAGGATGCAATATCCATGGTCCTGAAAGTGATCAACGACGCCACTGTCAGCCTGGGTGTTAAAATATTCGGCATAGATGATGACGGGACCATTCTGAAAGAAAGACTCATTCTCCTTTGATAAATACTTCAAAGAATCTTCATTTTCTCCTTCTGTTTGCTTAATTTTATTATCCGTAATAATTTTTTAGTAATGATGAAAACCATATGTGGCTTTCTTATAATGATATTTATGACCATGAGTATTTCAGGCCAAAAGAGAAGCTACGACAGGGATCCCGTTGTAGCCGGATCATTTTATCCTGCAAGGGAATCTGAACTGAACAGGCAGCTTGAGCAATGTTTCAGAGATGCTGCCAGACTGGTATCTTATTCAGTCAAACCCGGAGAGAAAGTAAGAGCTATTATCTCACCACATGCCGGATATATATTTTCGGGCACTGTGGCTGCTTCAGCTGTAGGATTTATACCACCTGAAACAGAATATGACAATATCTTCCTTATCGGTTCAAGTCACAGGGTATCCTTTCGTGGTGCATCAGTATATACTGAAGGCAATTACAGAACGCCCCTGGGCATTGTAACTGTAAACACACGAATAGCTAAAGACCTTGTTGACAACTCAGGAATATTCACCTATCATAAACCTGCACATATTAATGAGCACAGCCTTGAAGTACAATTACCTTTCCTTCAATATCACCTGGGCAATGATATAAGGATCGTGCCAATTATCCTTGGTACACAAAGCAGCAAAACATGTGAAGACATAGCCAAGGCCCTGAGACCATATTTTAATGACAACAACCTGTTCGTCATCAGCAGTGACTTCAGTCATTACCCTTCATTTGAAGATGCAGAAAAAGTGGATAAGTTAACAATGGAGGGTTTGATCTCCGGTGACCCGGACACTTTCCTCAGCATATTGAGGAAGAACTCAGGGATGAATATAAATGGCCTTGCTACCAGTATGTGTGGCTGGACTTCCGGCCTGGTACTTCTTCACCTTGCACAATCAGAGATCGGACTGGAATTTAAACATATCCTATACCAGAATTCAGGACATAGCAATTATGGTGACAGGTCGAGTGTGGTAGGCTATCATTCTGTTGCGCTGATCAAGAAGGACCAGCCAGACAATAATGAACTGGATTTCAGTATAAGTCACGAAGATCAGCTCTCTCTACTTAACATAGCAAGACAATCAATAAGGTCACTACTGTATAAGGAAAAACAACCGAAGATTAATGAATCGGATTTATCTCCGGCCATGCTCAGGGAGCTGGGAGCCTTTGTAACACTTAACCTGGAAGGGAAGCTGAGAGGCTGTATAGGAAGGTTCATGCCTGCTGAACCACTTTATTTGACCGTACGGTCGATGGCTGTAGAAGCGGCTTTCAATGATATTCGCTTCAAAGCACTAACCAGGGAAGAATTCGAAAAAATAAACATTGAAATCTCGGTCTTAAGTCCATTAAGACAAATTGATAGTATAGACGAAATAATTCTGGGAAAGCATGGCGTGTATATAAAAAAGGATTACCGGTCCGGTACATTTCTTCCGCAGGTAGCAGATAACAGAGACTGGACGGTTACCGATTTCCTCGGACATATCTCGCGTGATAAAGCAGGCCTGGGATGGACAGGCTGGAAAGATGCAGAAATATATGTGTATGAAGCCTTTGTTTTTGGGGAGGAATAAATTTTATGTACCATGTAATAATAATAGGAATTGTTTCTCTCATCCTTTATTTATTAAGCCTGACCGGCAGTAAATTCGGTATTATAACAAAAAAGGATCACAGGGCATTCTGGAACACAATACTCCTGATTACCTTCCTGATAACCGCCACAGCAGGACTTTTCCTGGCCCTTCAGTCAAACTATAAATGGGATATACAGTCTGTTGAGAAATTCCTTACCTGGCATGTCGATTTCGGAATAGCCATGTCATTCACTGCATTGATACACCTGACCTGGCACCTTGGTTATTATAAAAGAATTATGACAGGAGGTACAGAAAAGGTGGGAGACACTACGGTGGATACAGATAAAAAAAGGGAATCATTTAACTACCGGGTAATGCTCCTGATACTGGGCTTTATCACAGGAGCTGTACAGGTTATCTTCCTCAGAGAGATACTAAACCTTTCAGGTGGTTATGAGATAGCCGCGGGTGCTGTCTTTGCTTTCTGGATATTTATTTCAGCCCTGGGAGCAAAAATGGCAGGAAGGAAAAGCAGGACTGATATAGTTATGTTGACTGCAGTACTTCCCCTGGCAAGCATTATTTCTTTATTTATTTATATTATTCTGTCCAAGGTATTAATTGAAGAAGGTGTCACACCGGGGATCATTTATACCCTGATAATAACAGGCCTGTCATTAATACCCTTCTGCCTCCTTTCAGGCTATCTTTTTGTCAGGCTTTCCTATTATGCCAGCAGGGACAGGCTTATGCTTCCAGGTAACTCGTTTGCCCTGGAAACAGTGGGAAGTATGATTGCAGGCATTATAGTTACAGTGGTAACCGGAAATATTCTGGGGAATTATCAGATTATGGCTGCAGCTATATTATTGTATTATATAATATATCTTCTTGCAGTCAGATTCAGATACTCCATGTACCTGATAATAATTGCAGCAGTATGTTTTTTTTCAGTACTGTTATTTAAACCCGATACGCTGATAAGGAATATCCTTCTGGGTAGTGTACAGGTTACAAAGAGTATTGATTCGAAATACGGAAATGTGTCAACAGCTGAATATGAAGGAGAAAGAAGTGTATTCTATAACCACAGGCTTATTGACTTTGAACAGGACGCACAACAGCGGGAGGAAAATATTCATTATGCAATGATACAACATGAAAAACCTGAAAAAGTACTTATTATTTCAGGTGGAGCAGATAAAAATATACGCGAAGTTCTAAAATATAAGTCAGTAAAGTCAATAACATATGTAGAACGTGACCCTGTTCTTATTGAATGTACAAGAGACACCGGCATGGTATATAAAAATGCTGATGTGTTTTTTGAGAATGATGATGCATTCAGTTATATCCGCAGGACGGACAAAACATTCGATGTCGTGATATCCCTGCTTGCAGAACCTGATAATATTGTTACAAACCGTTTCTATACCATAGAATATTTTTATTCCTTGAAAAGAATACTCAACAAGGGCGGCATATTCATGCTTAAAGCAGGTCCGTCAAGCAGCTATATAAGTGCAGAAGAAACCGGATCCCTTTCTACAATATATAACAGCCTGAATGAGATATTTCCATATATCCTTCCCCTGAAGGGGGAATCAATTTACCTTATTTCTTCTGACCGGGAACTTACGGTAAAAATACCAGATCTTATAAGCCAAAGGGGTATTGATAATACCTATGTAAACAGTTATTACCTTAACGAACAGATAATAAGATACAACTCAGACCAGATAAAAGGAATTATAAAAGCCGCCCTGCCAGGAAACGAACTGGATAAGCCCAGGGCTGTTTTCTATAATCAGAAGCATCAAATAGATAAGTCAGGCAAAAACAAATTGCTATTTCTTTTATTAATAGGTCTTATATTTCTCTTTCCCTTCATTACAGGAAGCAACAATACAAGGACCATGTACACTGCATCTCTAAATATGGCAGGCACTGAGATACTCGCTTTGATACTTATACAGTCGACAGCAGGTAATTTCTACCAGCTGGCCGGATTATTGATGGCTGTTGTAATGGCCGGACTTGCCATAGGCAGCTCTGCAGGAATAAGAACGAGTCATAAGTTAACCGAGATGATTCCTGTCTTACTGGGTTTACTGGCTGTTTCATTTGCCTTTCTGTCAGCAGTAATACTTGGAATACAGAATAGCACAATAACTGTCACACTTTCGCTTCTGATTGTAATCATACCTGCAATTATGGCGGGTTATTATTATCGCAGAAAGACTGAATATGATCAAAATTCAAAAATTGTCTCGCGGATGTACTTTGCAGACATGTGTGGCGCAGCACTGGGATTTATGATTATTGCCGGCTTACTTGTCCCTCTTTTTGGTATTAAATCGACTTTTTTTATTCTTGCATTTCTTAATTTTGCCTCTTATATTACCAACCAGGTATCAAGTGCTATCAGGAACCTGATTCATTGATTAATATTAATCAGACAATGAAAAAGCGTGAATTTATAAAGAACTGTGTTGTAGCGGCTGGCGGAATGAGCTTCTGTCCGGCCATATTAAATGGCAGTTCCCTGAGTCAGGTAAAAAGAAATAATTACAGGATTGCCAGTTATCAGGAAGAATCAGCAAAAGGTATTATGTGCAGAATATGTCCAAATGAATGTGTTTTGAAAGAGGGGGAATTAAGTGATTGTAAGAACCGTATAGTGAAAGACGGCAAGTTATATACTATGGCTTACGGTAATCCATGTGCTGTTAATCTGGATCCGGTTGAAAAGAAACCCTTGTATCATTTCTTGCCATCCACCATAACTTTCTCCATTGCCACAGCAGGATGTAACCTGGCATGCCTGAACTGTCAGAACTGGACCATTTCACAGACCAGCCCTGATAAAACCCGCAACTCTGACCTGATGCCTGTGAGTGTGATAAACAATGCTCATAAATATGAATGCAAATCAATATCATACACTTATTCAGAACCCATTACATTCTACGAATATGTATTCGATTCAGCTACCCTTGCCAAACAGTCGGGTTTGCGAAATATTCTTGTTTCAAACGGATATATAAACACGGAACCACTCATTCAGCTCAGCAATGTAATTGATGCTGCCAATATTGATCTTAAATCGTTTAACGATAAAACATACCTAAAGCTTACAGGCGCAAAACTTGAGCCTGTACTGGAAACTCTTAAAACATTAAAAAAACAGGGTGTGTGGCTCGAGATAACAAACCTGGTGGTTCCAGAATGGACTGACAATATTGATGAGATCAGGGAAATGTGCAAGTGGTTATATGCAAATGGTTTTAGCAACACCCCTCTCCATTTCAGCAGGTTCACACCCATGTATAAACTCGAACAGTTGCCACCGACACCTGTTAATACACTCAATAAAGCATGGGAAATAGCACGGGAAGAAGGAATGAATTACGTTTATATAGGAAATGTGCCCGGTACACATGCATCCGACACCTATTGTGATAAATGTGGAAAAAAAGTTATTGAGCGAAAAGGCTTTACCATTACAGAGAATAACATGGAAAACGGCAGATGTAAATTCTGTGATTCGGTCATAAACGGAGTATGGGAATAATATAAACCATGTTTTAGCAGTATGAAGAAGAAAGAAGCATATGATCGTATTGAACAATTAAAGAAAGAAATAAACGATCATAACTATAACTACTATGTTATCAATAACCCACGGATATCTGATTTTCAATATGATATTCTCCTTAAAGAGCTTATTGATCTGGAAGAGGAATTCCCCGACTTAATAACCAATGATTCTCCTACCCGAAGAGTTGGCAGCGATCTTACCCGCGAATTCAGGCAGGTAAAGCATCAATACCCCATGTTATCGCTAAGTAATACTTACAGTGAAGAGGAGATTTATGATTTCAATAAACGGGTCACAGGATCCCTTGGCAGGGAGGTTGAATATGTCTGTGAACTAAAGTATGACGGGGCTTCCATTAGTCTCACTTACAGGAACGGTATACTGGAATCAGCCGTAACAAGAGGCGATGGCGAAACAGGGGATGAAGTCACAAATAATGTCCGGACCATAAAAAGCATCCCCCTAAGATTACGTAAGGGTGATTATCCTCCTGAGCTGATAATCAGGGGGGAGATCTTTCTTCCCCTGGAAGGTTTCAGGAAGCTTAATGAGGAGCTGGTTAAAAAAGGGGAGCAACCTTTCGCCAATCCACGAAACACAGCTGCAGGTACCATAAAACTGCAGGATCCTTCAATAGTTGCCAGCAGGCCTCTCGATTGTTATCTTTATTACATTCTGGGTGATTCTCTCCCTTCTGAACATCATTTTGATAATCTGCAGAAAGCCAGGGAATGGGGATTCAGGATACCTGATGAGATAAAGCTATGTAAAGGGATGCCGGAAGTTATGGATTATATAAATCACTGGGACCATGCAAGAAAATCTCTTCCTTTTGAAATTGACGGCGTAGTTATTAAGGTGAATTCAATTAAAGACCAGCACACGCTTGGTTTCACTGCAAAATCACCCAGATGGGCTATAGCATATAAATTCAAAGCTGAACAGGCAACAACAAGGCTTTTATCGGTTGTTTTCCAGGTAGGAAGAACCGGGACTGTAACCCCTGTTGCCAACCTTGAACCGGTATACCTGGCCGGCACAGTAGTAAAAAGAGCCACTTTACATAATGAAGCACAAATAAGATTGCTTAATCTCCACTTGTACGATAAGGTATACGTTGAAAAAGGCGGCGAAATAATTCCCAAAATAGTTGGCGTGGATATAAATGAGAGAAAAAGAAATGCAGAAGCAGTTAAGTTTATTACCAATTGCCCTGAGTGTGGAACCCCATTGCGTAAATTACCGGGAGAGGCAAACCATTATTGCCCGAATAACTATGAGTGCCCTCCACAAATAAAAGGCAGGATTGAGCACTTTATAAGCAGAAAAGCCATGGATATAGACGGCCTGGGTGAGGAGACCACAGACCTTTTATATCGATCAGGACTGATAAATGATATTGCTGACCTGTATATCCTCCGAAAAGAAAAACTGGTTAATCTGGACCGCATGGGTGATAAATCTGCCTCCAATATTATAAGCAGCATTGAAAAGTCAAAATCAGCACCTTTTAACAAGGTATTGTATGCCCTGGGGATACGATTCGTGGGTGAAACGGTGGCAAAATTACTGGCCCGTCATTTCAATTCAATAGATGACTTAGCAAAAGCCGGAAAGGATGAACTGGTAAATATCCCTGACATAGGAGAAAAAATTGCTGACAGCATACTGAATTATTTCAGTTCTCCTAACAACAGGGATGTCCTTGAGAGGTTGAAAAAATATGGCGTTAATATGGAATCAGGTGAAACGCAAAAAATAGAATCTGCCATCCTTGATGGTAAAAATATAGTTATATCAGGGGAGTTTGAAAAGTACAGCAGGGAAGAATACAAGCAAATGATTGAAGAAAATGGGGGAAAGAATGTATCTTCGGTTAGCCCTAACACAAGCTTTATCCTTGCAGGTAAAAATATGGGACCTGCCAAAAAAGAAAAAGCTGGAAAACTGGGCATTGAAATAATCGGAGAAAATGATTTCCTTACTATGTTAAATAAATGATAGATATCAAAATATTATCCAAAAATCAATTAGGTTTGTAGAATGGAACTATGCAAAGGTACCGGGCTATTTATTGGCAAGCTGATAATGAAGCGGCGTCTTAAGAGTATAAGACGGCATAAGAAATTCAATAATCTTCATAATGCACACAAAATAGGGATTGTCTGGGACGGAAGCAATACTGACGACTTTGAAGCAATAACAACCTTCTACCAGGATATGCAGAAAATCAATATTCAGGTTGATATAGTATGTTATTTCCCTAAAACCGTTCTTCCTGATAAATATACTGCCATACGATATTTAAGTTGTATTAAAAAGCCGGATCTTAACTTTTTCTGTATACCAAGATCAGAAGATATAAATGAATTTATTAATACTCCCTATGAAATACTAATTGACATAAATATCAACAATCATTTTCCTATCAAATTCATCACTGTGTTATCCAGAGCAGAATTCAAGGTTGGTTCAGAAAGTTCAGACTACAGTGATATGTTGGATATGACCATTAATATAAACAGGAAGAACGACTTAGTCTACTACCTTGAGCAGGTTAAATATTACCTGGAGATGATAAATACGAGTACATGATAATAAATATGAATTCTCACTATGACATCATTTGAAGGCCTTGGTGTTGCCATGATAACACCTTTCAAATCAGACAGGAGTGTTGATTTTAAAGCACTGGAAATAATAACCAGTCATATTATTGAAGGTGGTTGTGATTACCTGGTTGTTATGGGTACTACAAGTGAGGCAGTAACCCTTAATCAGGAAGAAAAGGAAGCTGTAACCTCTTATATTATAGAAATTAATAATGGAAGGGTGCCTCTGGTTCTTGGTATTGGTGGTAACAATACCCAGCAGGTCACCGACACTATAAAAAGAACTGATTTTGAAGGAATAGACGGTATTCTTTCCGTTACTCCTTATTACAATAAACCCGGACAGAGAGGTATATTATTGCATTTCAAAGAGATATCAATGGTTTCTCCTGTACCTGTTATACTTTATAATGTCCCTGGCAGAACGAGCAGTAATATTGACGCTGAAACCTGTCTCGAACTGGCATGGGGATTGGACAACATTGTTGGTATTAAGGAAGCTTCAGGGAAGCTGGACCAGGTCATGCAAATAATAAATGGCAAGCCTGACAGGTTCCTCGTTATTTCAGGTGATGATCTGATAGCCCTGCCAATCATTGCTCTTGGAGGATCAGGAGTAATATCAGTTCTGGGAAATGCATTTCCTGCTGAATGGAAAGAGATGATCAGTCTTGCCCTGAAATCAAAAATGAGCAGTGCACGTGAGCTTCATTATAAATATACTGAACTGATTGATCTTCTATTTGTTGATGGCAATCCAGCCGGTATTAAGTCAGTAATGAACAACCTTGGCCTTTGCCAGAACTACCTTCGTCTTCCTCTTACCGGCGTTTCCAGGCAAACAGGGGTAAAGATAAGTGCGACTATTGAGGAACTAAAGCTTGAAGCTCCTGTTTAGGCTCCTTTCTGGGGCTGTTGTGGAGGGCCGGTGCTGACACTGCCATGGCAGTGTTTATACTTTTTACCACTGCCACATGGACAGGGATCATTTCTGCCAACTTTCTTTTCCACCCTCACAGGCTCTGCTTTCTGAGGCTTATCGGGCTGGCCTGCTTCTCCTGATGTATCACTGTATGATGAATAATCACTTTTTGAAGTCCTGTACCTGCTCATATCCGTTCTTCTCCTTCGTTCTGCCTCACGCACCTGGTCAGGATCAGGACTTGGGATGTGTCCTTTCATCAGTGTGGAAATAACACTCTTATTAACTCTTTCCACCATAGATTTAAACAACTCAAAAGATTCGAATTTATAAATCAAGAGGGGGTCTTTTTGTTCATAGGTTGCATTCTGGACTGATTGTTTAAGCTCATCCATTTCCCTGAGATGTTCTTTCCAGAGCTCATCTATGGTAGCCAGTACAACAGTTTTTTCATATGACCTGGCAAGCTCCTTTCCATCTGATTCAACTGTTGACTTCAGGTTTGTTATTACCTGGTATACTTTTGTTCCATCCGATATTGGAACAACAACATTCTCATATACATGGGACTGCTTTTCATAGACTTCCTTTATAACAGGGTATGCTTCCGAAGATATTTTTTCAACTTTTCGTCTGTACGTGTCAATGACATTCCTGTTTAACATTTCAATGAGCTCGTCAGCATTTATTTTAAGGAAGGTCTTTTCATCCACAGGTGACTCCATAGAGAAAGATCTCAGAAGGTCTATACTGAAATTATCATAATCGCCTTCAGGAAGATAAGTACTTACAATACTTTCCGACACATCGTACATCATATTTGCAATATCAACACTCAGCCTGCTTCCCTGGAGGGCATGTCTTCGTCTTTTATATATAACCTCCCTCTGGCTGTTCATCACATCATCATACTCAAGCAGTCTTTTACGTATCCCGAAGTTATTTTCTTCAACCTTTTTTTGTGCTCTTTCAATTGATTTGGAGATCATCTGGTGTTGTATCATTTCTCCTTCTTTCAATCCAAGGCGATCCATCACACCGGCTATCCTTTCTGAACCGAACAGTCTCATCAGGTCATCTTCAAGTGAAACATAAAACAGAGACGAACCGGGGTCACCCTGTCGCCCGGCCCTTCCTCTGAGCTGACGGTCAACCCTTCGCGATTCATGTCTTTCGGTACCAATAATAGCCAGGCCGCCCGCTTCCCTTACACCCGGTGTCAGTTTAATATCTGTACCACGCCCAGCCATATTGGTCGCAATGGTAACAGCTCCCTCCTTTCCTGCATCAGCAACAATATCTGCTTCACGGGCATGAAGCTTGGCATTCAGAACATTATGCTTAATACCCTTAATATTCAACATCCTGCTAAGCAATTCAGATATTTCAACGGAAGTTGTTCCTACCAGTACAGGTCTTTTATTTCTGTTGAGATTAAGTATTTCGTCTATTACTGCATTATATTTCTCCCTTTTCGTCTTATATACCATATCATCCATATCATTCCTGATGACCGGTTCATTCGTAGGGATAACCATAACATCCAGTTTATATATATTCCAGAATTCTCCTGCCTCGGTTTCAGCGGTTCCGGTCATACCGGCAAGTTTATGGTACATCCTGAAATAATTCTGCAGGGTTATTGTAGCAAAGGTTTGGGTAGCAGCTTCAACTTTAACTCTCTCCTTTGCTTCTATAGCCTGGTGCAGCCCGTCGGAATACCGGCGGCCTTCCATTATTCGTCCTGTCTGCTCGTCAACAATCTTTACTTTATTTTCTATTACCACATATTCAACATCTATCTCGAACAGGGTATATGCCTTGAGCAGCTGGTTCATAGTATGTACACGCTCCGATTTAACGGAAAAATCCTGAAGCAACTCATCTTTAGCCTTAAATTTTTCCTTGTCCGACAAGTCAGATTTTTCTATTTCGGCGATCTCGTTGCCTACATCAGGAAGCACAAAAAAGCTTGCATCTTCCACCGAAGTGGAAATCAGGTCTATACCTTTTTCTGTAAGTTCTATGGAATTATTCTTTTCATCTATAATAAAATAAAGGGCATCTGTTACCTTAGGCATTTCCTTGCTGTTATTTTGCATATAGAAATTCTCCGTTTTCAGTAACAGTGTTTTTATACCCTCTTCACTCAGGAATTTTATCAGTGCGCTGGTTTTGGGCAAGCCTTTGAATGCCCTTAGAAGCATAAGTCCACCTTCATCGGTATTATCTTCCTTTATCAGTCGTTTGGCATCGGCAAGGACCTGGGTCACCAGTTTCTTCTGAGCACTCACTAGTTTTTCAACCCTGGGCTTCAGTTCATCAAACTGTTGTGTATCACTTTTGGCTGTTGGTCCTGAAATTATCAGCGGCGTACGTGCATCATCGATCAGAACAGAGTCGACCTCGTCTACTATTGCATAATTATGTTTTCGCTGTACCAGGTCGTCGGGGTTGATAGCCATATTATCCCTCAGGTAATCAAATCCGAATTCATTATTGGTACCAAAAGTTATGTCGGCCAGGTAAGCTTTACGACGCGCGGGAGAGTTTGGCTCATGCTTATCAATACAGTCAACCCTCATTCCGTGAAACTCGTATATCGGCCCCATCCATTCAGCATCACGTCGTGCCAGGTAATCATTAACCGTTACCACATGCACTCCCCTTTCGGTAAGGGCATTTAAAAAGACTGGAAGGGTAGCCACGAGAGTTTTACCCTCACCTGTAGCCATTTCAGCAATTTTCCCTTTATGTAAAGCCACGCCTCCTACGAGCTGAACATCATAGTGGATCATATCCCACTGAATTTCGGTACCACCGGCTATCCATCTGTTTTTCCAGTAGGCTTTGTCTTTTTTTATCTCGATACTGTCTCTGCTGGCTGCAAGGTCCCTGTCGAAATCAGTTGCTGTAACCTCCAGGACCTCATTCTCCTTAAATCGTCTTGCCGTATCTTTAACAATGGCAAATGCTTCAGGTAACAATTCATCAAGAAACGATTCAAGTTTATCGTCAATCTTTTCTTCAATCTTATCTATCACATCAAAAATGTCTTCCTTGGCGATAATATCCTCCTCAGCAGCTGCTTTATCCTTAAGTGCTGCTATCTCATTCTCCTCTTCCTTAATTGAATCTTTTACCCTCTGTTTAAGGTTAATAGACAGTTTACGCAGATCATCATTACTTAAGGCTCCAAGTTTCTGGTACTCATCTTTAACCTTCTCGGCAAAAGGTGACATTTCCTTAAGATCCCGCTCATATTTATCACCGAGAAAAACTCCCAGTACCTTATTTAATACATTCATCTGTTATACCATTCTTTAATTCCTGTTGTTTACTCTTAATATACAAATCACAGAGTAAGGAACAAAATTAACTTGTTTTTCCAGATAATAAAAGAAAAGATAAAAGTAAGGTGGAGGCTTATAGCTCCTGACGTTTACTGAACGAAGCCAGGCTTCCATGATGCTACTGCCCGGCATTGCTGCACAGAAACATGTGAAAAAAAATTCCAGTCACTGAAAGGATAAGACATGCTAGATGGCCACCCTGTTGGCAAATCTATTCTTCCCCCTGGGCATCCCTCATCGACATAATATCCCTGTCGAACATATAAAGGTTATGATCGCCCACGAGCTTAAGCTTGTCTATAATTGCCTGAACTGAGCTCTCCTCCTCGACCTGTTCTGAAACGAACCACTGCAGCCAGTTATGAGTGGCATAGTCACTTTCATTAACGGTCTCAGCTACAATTTCATTTATACTACTTGTAATATATTGTTCATGCTCCAGAACCTGGTCAAACAATATCTTCAAACCATCAAATTCTTCAGGTGGCTTATTAAAAGATGGAATGATGGCTTTACCATTTCTCTCATTAACAAACCTTATTATTTTAAGCATATGCATCTTTTCTTCTTCTGCCTGGTCATAGAGCCAATCCGCAATACCGGCATATCCCATATTTTCAGCCCATGAAGCCATTGAAAGGTAAAGAATAGAACTGTATCCTTCTCTTTCTATCTGCCTGTTAAGAAGATCTTCCACAGTTTTTTTTAGCATTTTTTTGTTTTTTTTAGTGAGTAATCAATTTATATATTAACAAAGAAATATCCCTGATAGTTCAAGTATGCAGTGCCCTGTAATCAATGCTCAGCCAGTTTTTCAACTTCTTCGACAAAACTTTTCAGGTTAAAAGGTTTGGAGAAAATTGCATTTGCCCCGATTGTTTTAGCAACGTCAAGGTAATTTGACGGCCCCATCTTCCCTCCTCCTGAAATTGCGATTATTTTTATATCCGGTTTAACTTTTCTGAGTTGCATAATGAGACCAATGCCATCCTGCTCGGGCATCAGTAGATCTGTAATGACCAGATCGGTAACGGATGACTTGAATTTATTAAGAGCCTCCCTCCCGTTCGAAGCTTCTATTATGCTGTGTTTTCTCTTCTCAAGTGAATCTTTCAGCATTAATCTGAGATCATCATCATCTTCAACAAGTAAGATCCCTGCCATTGTTCCTGGTATTAATATAAATGACTCAATATATCTTTCAATGTTATGGGCTCTGTTATGATGCCATACTTTATTCCCTCAATGTACGGAGGTATTTTATCACCTGGAGCATCTTTATCTCCTATCATACACACACGGAAGCTCACACCTTCTTTATGTTTGCTTTCAAGGATATCATATATTTCCCTGTCAGCAAATTTATTTACCAAAAAAACCATGTCATTTTCGGATAGTTTTCGTCTGATAATGTTTCGTGCATCATCCTTCGAATGTAACATTATCACATTATAACCCATTCGATCAAGTGCTATTGATATCGTACGGGAGAGATGCATGTTATCGTGGGCAAAAAGTATAGTGCCTGCATTTTCATCACTTATCGGAGCCTGTTCAGCTTTTGCTTTTTTCAACGGCATTCTCAGGATGAAGGTTGATCCTTCACCCGGGTTACTTTCCACATTTATCTCACCTCCTATTCCTGTAATTATACCATGTGATACAGCCAGACCCATACCTGTTCCCCGATCGGCCTCCCTGGTTGTAAAGAAAGGATCAAAGATCCTGTCTATAATTGATGGATCGATGCCTTTACCTGTATCGGCAATTGATATTTCAGCAAAGCTCCTGTCATCTACTTCCGATCTGGAGAGATTAATAGTCATTGTACCACCTACATCTTCCATTGCATGCAAGGCGTTTGTCATGATGTTCATGAAGACCCTGAAGAGCTGTGTGGGATCAGCGCATACGAGACCGTCAATGTTCTCATATTCTGCCTTAAGGGTGATGTTACCAGGTACTGATGATCTTATGAATTCTACAGCTTCCTTAATTATTTCATCAATTTCAAGTGCAAGAACATGCTGATCCAGTTGCTTACTGTAAACCATCATCTGGTTTATTATTCCTGTTGCCTTGTTCACTGCTGATCTCTGTTTCACCATGTACTCATATACACGTGTATCCTTATCCACTTCATCCATAGTCATTTCCGAGTATCCCGATATGGTGTTCAGTATTGTATTGAAATCATGAGCTACCCCGTTGACCAGCGTACCCAGTGTTTCAAGCCTTTGTGACTGATGCAGTTGCCGTTCGAGTATTACCTCCCTTGTTACATCTTCGAGAGCTCCATCAGCAATAATACCATATTGATCATCCTCTCTGATGTGACTGCTTATCCTTACGAATATTTCTTTACCTCCGAAAGTTAGCATACGCATCTGGCCAAAAGCTGCCGTTTCACCTGGTTTGCCAGAAATGACATACTCGTAAAAACGACGATCGGTCTTTAATAAATCACTAATCTTCAAATCCTTCCTCCCATCATCTTCCACTTCAAGTATGTCGTAGAAAGTATCGTTTGCCTGTACAATAATTCCAGACCTGTCGCATGAAAATATACCAAAAGGCAGGTAGCTCTCCATGAATTTATCTTTCGGTTCACCATCGGTTCGCTTATCAAGTATTTTGCTCTGCTGCTCAACGTTTTTCGTTTCTATTATTGCATAGCTTAAATTTGTTCCCGGACTTTTAAAAGGTGTGTAGGTAACATCATAATATTTTCCTGATGAACCAGAGATATCGAAGAAAGCCCTGTATTTTACTGTTTCACCGCTCAGGCTTCTTTCTATGTTATTGAGAATCTTCTCCCTGTAGGTATTCTCCCCCCACAGTTCAGAGGGGCTTTTGCCGACCAGGTCTTCTTTATGCATATTAAATGATTTACAGAATAGCTCATTAACAGTCACATACCTCATCTTGTCATTTATTATGCTGATCATTGAGTCAGACCTGTCAAGCAGATGGTCCAATATTTCTTCAGGCAGTCTTTGCATTTTTATTAGTCATATTCAAGTCCAAAATCATTACTCAGTTTATCAAGAGCAGGGTTTTTCTCAGCCAGGTATTTGTATTTTTCCTCCTCGGTATACGGTGTAGACTTTTCTGTTTTCTCACCTACCCTTGTATGAAATTCAATTTTTGAATTTGAGAGTTCCTTTTTCAGGTGTAATAATACATCATGCTTATATTTCTGATCAAAGTAGTCTTTTTGCGCCTTGTTGCTTAGCTCAAGAACAATACTTGTGTTATCCTCAATTTTGGGTTTCATTGCTTTTATTATGCTTGACATACGAGGATTACCCGATTTCAGGGTATCTCCAAAGCTTTTCCATGCGTCCGTCAGCTCAGATTCATCAAATTCTTTCTCATTACCTTTCACATTATCAGCTCCATAATCATTATTATCCTCATCAACTTCACCGGATTCGCTTTTTTCATCCTGCTTTTTCAGTCTTTCTTTTATCGAGAAAGATTTTGGTGAATCGTAATCTTTTTTAGTTCCTGATGTTTGTTCCGGTCTTTCTTTTTCAATCCTTATTTCCCTATTACTTTCTTCTCTGTTTACGGGAGTTATATCATCTTGTTTTTCTTCTTTCTGAGCTGTATAGCTCTTATTGTTATTTTCTGCAGAATTTATGGTAGCCAATCTTATCAAAGCCAGTTCAACGTGCAGTTTCTGGTTTTTGCTTGTTTTGTAGTATATATCTGCATTACTTAATATTTCGAGACCTTTATATAAAAATCCGACGGGGCACCTGAGTGTTTGTTCCCTGTATTTATCTCTAATAGCTGAACCGGCTTCGACCAGTTTGAGCGTAGCTTCATCTTTGCATACAAGTAAATTCCGGAAATGACTGCTCATGCCTGCAATAAAATTATGCCCGTCGAAACCTTTCTCAAGCACATCATTAAAGAGAAGGAGCACTCTGGAAACATCACCTGATAGGAAGGCATCGCATGCCTTAAGATAATATTCATAATCCAGCACATTAAGATTCTCTATTACATCAGCATATGTAATTTTTTTCCCTTTATAACTCACTATCTGATCCAGTATAGACAGTGCGTCTCTCATGGATCCGTCAGATTTCTGGGCTATAATCTGTAGAGCTTCATGCTCAGCCTCAATATTTTCCTTACCTGCGACGAAAAGTAAGCGGTTCACGATATCATCAATGGTTATCCTGTGAAAGTCGAATATCTGGCACCTTGAAAGAATTGTGGGTATAATTTTTTGTTTCTCCGTAGTAGCCAGTATGAATACAGCATGAGGAGGTGGTTCCTCCAGGGTTTTGAGAAAGGCATTGAATGCCGATGTACTAAGCATGTGGACCTCATCAATAATATATACTGAATATCGACCTACCTGAGGAGGTATTTTAACCTGGTCGGTAAGGGTCCTTATGTCATCAACCTTATTATTAGAAGCTGCATCCAGCTCATGTATATTATAGGACCTCGAGCTGTCGAAAGCCATACATGATTCGCATTTTCCACATGCTTCTGTTTTATCGGTAAGATTCTGGCAATTAATAGTTTTTGCGAGTATTCTGGCACAGGTGGTTTTACCAACTCCCCTAGGTCCGCAAAACAGATAAGCCTGTGCCAGATGGTTTGTCTTTATCGCATTCTTAAGAGTAGAAGTAATTGACTCCTGACCTACTACAGTATCAAAGATTACCGGTCTGTATTTTCTTGCTGATACAATAAAATTCTCCATGTTTAAAGCTTATCTATTTATCCTTCTTTCCCATGAGCAAATATAAGAAATAATGGATTCCCTGATGAAGGATTCAATTTTAAATATATCAACAACTTATTGGTTAATTTGAGAAAAAATCATATTTTTGCAGCCCGATTTTAGTTATTTAAAAAAAATAAAAAGTATGTTAAATCATTATGAAACCGTTTTCATTGCAACTCCCGTTTTGTCTGAGAACCAGATGAAGGAAGCGGTACAAAAGTTTAAAAAGATCATCACCGACAATGAAGGTGAAATCGTTCATGAAGAAAACTGGGGCCTTAAGAAGCTGGCGTACCCCATTCAGAAAAAGTCGACCGGATTTTATTATTTGATTGAATTCCAGGGTCCGGGCGAACTAATTGAAAATCTTGAACTACAGTACAGGAGGGATGAACGCATAATACGTTTCCTGACTTTCAAAATGGACAAGTATGCAGTACAGTACGCGGAAAAGAAAAGGAAGCAAAGAGAAACAGAAAAAATTCAGGAGGACTAAATTATGGCACAGAATGAATCAGAGATAAGATATCTGACACCCCCGACAGTTGAAATCAAGAAGAAGAAATATTGTCGTTTTAAAAAGAACAGGATTAAATATGTTGACTACAAGGACCCTGAATTTCTGAAGAAATTTTTAAACGAGCAGGGTAAAATACTGCCAAGACGCATCACCGGTACTTCCCTTAAGTACCAGAGAAAAGTGGCCAAAGCGATAAAAAGAGCCCGCCACCTTGCATTGCTGCCATATGTTACTGACCTGTTAAAATAAACTGAGGAGGAATAAAGATGGATATAATACTTAAACAGGATATAGAAGGATTAGGAGACAAAGGTGAAATTGTATCGGTAAAAGACGGATATGCAAGGAATTTCCTTATTCCAAAGGGTTTTGCAATACTGGCCACTCCTTCAGCTAAAAAAGTCCACGAAGAAAATACACGCCAGAGGGCGCATAAAGAGGAAAAGATAAAGAAAGAAGCGGAGGATATCGCCGGTAAACTTGCTGGTGTAACGCTTACTATTGGTGCCAAAACAAGCAGCTCAGGTAAAATTTTCGGATCAGTTAATACTATACAGATAGCTGAAGCCCTTAAAAATAAGGGATTTGACATAGACAGGAAGAAAATTTCCATTGAAGGCGACCAGGTAAAGGAGATCGGTAAGTACAAAGCACAGATAAAAATTCATAAAGAAGTTAAAGCCGAGATTGAGTTCGAGATAGTGGCCGAATAAATTCCGGACAATCACTTCTTAGCAGCAACAGTTACTATCTCCAGCATTGCTCCAAGGGGCAGCTCCTTAACAGCAAATGCAGCCCTGGCAGGCTGATTGGTAGGGTAATAACGTGCATATACCTCATTCATCGCTTTAAAATCGGACATATCTGACAGCAGGCAGGTTGAGCTAACCACGTCTTCATAAGAATATCCTGCCTCCTTAAGAATAGCACCAATATTTTTGAGAACCTGTTCGGTCTGCTCACTTATTCCTCCCTTTACTAGAGAGCCACTCGCCGGATCAACAGGGACCTGCCCTGATATATAAAGGGTATTATTCATTTCCACAGCCTGGCTATAAGGTCCTATTGCTGCTGGTGCTTCAGGTGTATAAATTATTTTCTTCATACAGGTTTATTTTAGTAATTATCGTGATAGTCTTTTCTTCTTTCATATTTAAGGTCCTGGAGAACACTTGCCTTAACACGTATCGTAAAGTCCCAGCTCTTAAGGTAACCTGTAGGTATCCAGTTAAAACTCATCTCCCAGCAATGCAGATCCCTTCTGATACCTATCCTTGTCATGGTTATTTCCTTGCTCCTGAAATCATATCCCGTTGAATAGGTAATGGCAAAATTTTTAGTTAGGGTAACATTACCACTCATGGTTAAGTTCTGGTTGATACGTGACTCAGCCGTGCTCTTAGTATAATAAAAGTTATACGCTATTCTCATTGTCCAGGGTACATTAAAATTAACATACCCATACTCATCGTATGTCATGCCCGATCCCGATTGCCTGTCTCCTGACTGTTGCTGCCTCCCTGCTTCCTCCAGTGATCTGGGCATTCCTCCCAAAGGAGAACCTACATTGGTGGTTTCGGGAGTACCTGACTCTGCCTCTTTCTTTTCACCAATAAAGGATTTAATTAAATTACTTAATTCGAAGTTAAGGCTTAGATTAAAGTTTGTCATCCTCAACGGCCTCCTGTTTACTGACCACTCACTGGCATTAATCCTGCGGGAAAGTGTATCAGTGGCATAAAAATCAAAATTACTCCTGGCAGAAATACTTAGTTCATTGAACAATGTTGTTCTCATAGTCATTGAGAGGGGGCTCCATTTAAGTGAATCGGCAAAAAGGTTATAGGATGTATTAAAAGCAAGGTTGTCAATTATCTTAACCTTTCTTTCAGCATCAGTGGTATCATTTCTTTCTCTGACCTTTGCTTCAATAATATTGGTGAGTGAAAAATTAAGGCTTCCGTTTTTTCGTGATAAGGATGGGGTACTGTATATGCCATTTTCATAAATGGAATACTCCTGTGTATTACCTGCAGTATCTATTTGGACTTCACGATACATATTCGAAGAAAGCCCTTCCAGGGCAGGTACAAATGAAAATGAGACCGAGGGCTTCATAACATGACGCACTGCAATAATTCGTGATTCCGGGTTAGTAAACTGAAACATACCAAAAATCTGGGGGCTGTAGCTTGCACTTATTGAGGGGTTAACGGCATGGCCGTAAAAAAATCCATCTTCCTGCTCACTAATAACTTTGCTCACAGTATCATTGGTTACAGGGTCGATATATTCAGGCTCCCATCTTTTTAATGTCCTCTCCGTAAATAATACTCCTGAATACTTCAGTGACGGAGAAATGGAAAAATTATTGAAAGGCCTAATGGGCAGGCTCACAGGTATATCATGCTGGAAACCATTCTTCATGTCTTCAAACATCTCCCCTGTGAACATTTTTTCATCTGTGGTGGATATCCTGTTGTCAAGGCTGGCCGTGTACTGAAGCTGCAGTTCCTGCCACCATTTGGTAGCACCTCCTCCTCCCAGTGATTTTAGGGGATATATCCTTGACATCCCAAAATTCATTTTAGGCAGGTTAAGGCTTACTGTTTTAGCTGCCGAATTCTGACTGTGATTAAGGCTTGCAGAAAAATTAAAAGGTGAGCCTGCCCATGTTTTTGAATAACTTATGCTCGACTGCTTGGTTGTATTGACATGCTCCATGACATTATAGCTGTTCTCCCTGTCAAAGCCGGCAGAGCTGAGATTTACACTTGCCGAAAAACGCGTCCCCGGCTTTGCTTTAGTATCCTGCGAGTGTGTCCATCGAACAGAATAGTTGCTGCTTTTAAAATAATCCTCAAGTCCTTTATACCCTGTAATATTATTTGCGTAATTAAAGCTGAAATTACCATTGAATTTATATCTTTTCCGGTAATTGGTTGTCGCACTGAGCCTCCAGGTACCATTTGTATATATATCCCCGGTAAAACTGAGATCGAAAAAATCATTGACAGCAAAGTAATAACCCATACCTTTAAGAAAGTAGCCCCTGTTATTCTCCTCCCCGTATTTTGGTATAAGTATACCCGAAGCATATTCCTTCTGTACAGGGAAATACCCAAAAGGCAAAACCAGGGGAAGGGGAATATCTTCAAGGACCAGATGGGCAGGTCCTGATACAATCTTTTCACCCGGTATCACTTTGGCTTTGGGCAAACTAACGTAAAAGTGTGGTTCCTCTGCATTACAGGTTGTATACTTGCTTCCCTGTACATGGAGGGCCCCATCATCATGACGTTTTGTAATATTACTGTGCAGAAAACCTTCATCCTCTTCAGTAACTATATTACGTATGATCGCCCTTTTTGACTTGAAATTATATGTTAATTCATCCGCCTCAAATTCCTCATCCCCGTCTTTAAACCTGGGGATATCTACAAGTTTACCGGTTGAATCGCGCCTGCCCCATGCATTTACCTCACTGGTATTAAGATCCAGGGTTATATAATATGCTTCAAGGCTGATATCACCGTAGACAGCTGAAGCCTGGTTTACCAGATACACCTTCTGATCTTTCATGTTAATATACTGGCTGTCAATTGCATGATAGAGTATTGGCATATCCACGGCATCGGGTGATATTATTAATCTCCTTTCTCCCGGTATGACAGGTCCCAGGGTATCGGTGCGCAGGGTATCCTGCATAAAAGCAGCAGTATCAATTACAGCCACTAAAGAATCAGTGACTCTCTTTTGTTCCTGTCCAAACAGAAATGTTGAAAAAAAAGTGCTTATGAGGATAATATGTATCTTTGTCGCTGAAATAGTAAATAAGTTTAGTACTATTTTTGTATTGTTCTAAAGGACGGAGTAAATCTAATTAAAATCATCTTCATAGCATGAGGTGCATGATTAAAATTTACAAACATCATACCATATCCTCTGCGGCACTTATCCTGTTTTTAATTACAGGTTTTTTCTGCGGCAGCTCGTTTATAGCCTTTGCTGATGAACCACCCGAAAATGAATGGGTGGTGGTGATAGATGCGGGGCACGGAGGTAAGGACCCCGGCGCCCAGGGGAAAATGAGCAATGAGAAAGACATTACCCTTGCAATAGCCCTTAAAACAGGTAAATATATTGAAGAATTGATCGACGATGTAAAAGTAATATATACCAGGAAGGAAGATAAGTTTATTGAACTGTACAAAAGGGCAGAAATAGCCAACAAGGCAAAAGCAGATTTATTTATTTCCATCCATTGTAACGGCTTCAGGGATACCAGGATCAGAGGGTCTGAAACCTTCGTGATGGGTATACATAAAGACCAGGGAAACCTGGAAGTTGCAATGAAAGAAAACTCGGTTATTACCCTTGAGGAAGACTACACAACAAGGTACCAGGGGTATGACCCTAATTCTTCGGAGTCATTTATTATCTTCTCATTAATGCAAAATATCTACCTTGAGCAGAGTCTTAACTTCGCAAATTATATCCAGGATCAGTTCAGAAACCGTGTGGGCCGGGCCGACCGTGGAGTAAAACAGGCTGGTTTAATAGTACTGTGGCAAACCACAATGCCAAGTGTGCTGGTTGAAGCCGGGTTTATTACTAACTCACAGGAAGAGCGATTCCTTCTGTCAGGCCAGGGACAGGATTATATTGCATCTGCTATCTTCAGAGCATTCAGGGATTATAAAGCATCAATTGATCAGAAAAGTGATTTCAGTACCTCCACCTCCACCTCAACCTCCACAGAAGAGGAAATTGTAAATGATGATAAAATATGGTTCATGATTCAACTGGCAACCTCATCTGATAAAAAGGAGGAATTGCCTGAACATTTCACAAAAACCGGTGAAATATCAGAACTTGTATCTGGCAATTATTTCAAGTATGCAACAGGCATGTTCCCTTCTTACAAAGAAGCTGCAGAAAGACGGAAAGAACTGGAAACAGATTTCCCCGATGCATTTGTTATAGCCGTCAGGAATCTTAAAATAATGCCCCTGCAGGAAGCTATTGAACTAACAGGGAGTAAATAATATGAAAAATATATCAAAGGAAATTATTGTAGGTCTGACAGCTGTAATAACAGTGCTGGTGTTCATATGGCTTTTCAGCTTTCTGAAAGGAAATAATATTTTCAACCGTGATGACAGGTATTATGCAATTTTTGATGATATCGGCGGCCTGGAAGAATCAGGTATCGTTGAGATAAACGGTTTTAAAACCGGAATCGTCAGAAGTATTAAATTCGTTAATGATGGGTCAGGAAAACTCATAGTTACATTGGGTATTGAAAAAGGATATCAAATTCCTGAAGGTACTGTCGCCGAGATAACACCCGAAACAATACTGGCCGGGATGAAAATACAACTGGTAATGGGTGAAGGCCCCGCCTTCTGTAACAATGGTGATACACTGGAATCAAGGCTCAACATGGGAGTCATCAGTAATATAAACGATAATATTAAACCCATTATTATTAAGGCTGACCAGGTGATAACTGATATCGATACCCTTTTGAATGCCTTTAAACTGATTCTTACCGATGACCTGAAAAAAAATCTGCATAATAGCACAGAAAATATTAACAATGTGAGCGGTAAATTAAATACAATGCTGCAAAACTCAAGTGAAAACGTAAACGATCTAATTGTGAATCTTAAGGTCTTCACTGATATGATAAGTAAAAATACTGCAGCCATGGATACCACTATTTATAATATTTCCCAGATTGCAGGTAATTTATCTGACTCAGATCTTGAAGCCTCAATAAATAATTTCAATTCTGCTGTCAAAGAAACAACCATTTTGCTGGAAAAACTTAACCAGGGCAAAGGATCTGCCGGTTTATTTCTTAATGATGATTCATTATATACCGAACTTACTAAAAGCCTCGGGCAGTTAAACCTCTTATTGGAAGATCTTAAATCAAATCCCGGGCGATATATAAATTTTTCCGTATTCGGGAAAAAGAGATAAAACCCCATACACTGGGCATATTAGAGATAAATTTAGAAAGGGTAAGTTTTATTTATCTGATTATCAGTAATTTAAGCTTATGGATTTTTTTTAAAATTTTAATCAATTGAAAGCTAATACCATAGAATTATTTTGTAAAAGTCAAGTGAAAAAAATTTTTTTTTTAAGTTTTTTTTTTGCAAATATTGCTCCTGATTTTGACCTTTACTTAACCTTACGAATTGTTAACCGCTAATCTACATGAATAAATCGCACCATGAGGTATGGGAAGGATGTCTCGGGATTATAAAGGATATAATCCCATCGATTAGTTATAAAACGTGGTTTGAACCTATCATACCTCTAAGGCTTAAGAACAATGTCTTAACCATCCAGGTACCCAGTCCATTTTTCTACGAATACCTGGAGGAGCAGTACATTGATGTTCTTCGTAAAACTCTAAGAAGAATATTAGGCAATGATGCGAAACTTGAGTATAATGTAGTAATGGAGAATACACAGTTCGCCAATGGAAAACCCTATACCGTTAAATATCCTTCCAGCAACAAGACTGAACTGAAGAATAAACCTGTATCGGTACCTTATGAAGTAGCACAGACATCCATAAAGAATCCTTTTGTAATTCCTGGTATCAAGAAAGTTCATTTTGACCCCAGGCTCAACCCGGATTATTCATTTCAGAATTTTATTGAAGGCGACTGTAACAGGCTGGCAAGGTCTGCTGGAATAGCAGTTGGTAATAATCCCGGTGGTACTGCTTTCAATCCACTGATGATTTACGGTGATTCGGGTCTTGGTAAAACGCACCTTGCACAGGCCATCGGTATACAGGTTAAGGAACAGTTCCCAGAGAAAGTAGTGCTTTATGTTAACGCCAATAAATTCCAGACGCAATTTGTCGAATCAATAAGAAACAATAATCGGAATGATTTCCTGCATTTTTATCAGATGATAGATGTGCTGATTCTTGATGATGTACAGGAATTTGCAGGCAAGGAAAAGACACAGGACACATTTTTCCACATCTTCAATCACCTTCACCAAAGCGGCAAACAGCTTATTATGACCTGCGACAGGCCTCCTGTTGAACTTCAGGGAATGGAGCAGAGACTGTTATCCCGGTTTAAATGGGGCTTACTGGCAGATCTTCAGAAACCTGATTATGAGACAAGGTTGGCCATCATGAAAAAGAAAGCATATAACGATGGTATTGAACTTGACGATGAAATCTTTGAATACCTGGCTGCCAATATAACAAATAATATCAGGGAGCTGGAAGCAGTTCTGATATCACTCTATGCTCAATCTACACTTAACAGGAAAGAAATAACACTCGAGCTGGCCAGGCAGATGATCGATAAGCTCGTCAAGCATACTTCAAGGGAGATTACCATTGAATTTATACAGAAAATTGTGTGCGATTATTACAGGATACCTGTAGAACTGATGCAAAGCAAGACCAGGAAAAGAGAAATTGTCCAGGCAAGGCAGGTATCAATGTATTTCAGTAAAAATCTGACAAAGGCTTCTCTTGCAAGTATTGGGTCCCAGATTGGTGGCAAAGACCATGCTACTGTATTACATGCGTGTAAAACAGTTAATAATTTAATTGATACTGACAAACATTTCAGGAACCAGATAACAGAAATAGAAAAGAAAATAAAAGTATAATATGGAACTGTCGCAGCTCAGGAACGAGTTCTTTAAGAGATATAATAACAGGACTGAAGATCCTGTTATTTTTTTTTGCCCGGGAAGGGTTAACCTTATTGGGGAGCACACTGATTATAATAACGGATTTGTATTCCCATGTGCACTCAATTACGGAACATATCTCCTTGTAAGAAAAAGAGATGATGATAAGCTGATTCTTAATACACTGAACTTTGAGTACTCAGATTCCCAGAAAATAGGTTCCATAGAAAAAAATAAGTCAGGTGAATGGGTTAACTACCCTCTTGGTATATTATCAGAATTTTTACAGAAGGGGATAAAGCTAGGTGGTATGGAAATGCTATTTTACGGAGATATCCCCAATGGTGCCGGTCTGTCATCCTCCGCATCCATTGAAATGGTTACTGCCTATGCGCTGAATGAGCTGTTCAATGCAGGATTGACAGTTCTTGACCTTGTGAAGCTAAGCCAGCATGCCGAAAACACATTTGTCGGGATGAATTGTGGCATAATGGATCAGTTTGCTGTGGGAATGGGCGAAAAAGACAGGGCAATTTTCCTCAATTGCGATACGCTAAACTTCGATAATGTACCAATTGAGCTTGATGAATATCAGCTGATAATAAGTAATACCAATAAACGAAGAGGACTAACCGACTCGAAATATAATGAGCGGCGGGCTGAATGTGAAAAGGCTGTAGAATATCTTAAAGGCAGAACGGGTATAAAGCATCTCAGCCAGTTAAGCATAAACGACCTGCACCTTTTAGATGAACTTATTCCTGACGAAACTGTAAGAAAAAGGGCAAGGCATGTAATAACTGAAAATAACAGGGTTTTACAGGCAGTGAATGTTCTTAAGAAAGGAGATATTATACCGTTTGGCAGGCTAATGAACCAGTCACATGATTCCCTTAAGGATGATTATGAAGTAACAGGCAAAGAACTGGATGCAATTGTGTATGAAGCACGTAATATTAATGGTACTGTGGGAAGCAGAATGACTGGTGCCGGGTTTGGTGGATGCAGTGTTAGCATTGTTGAAAAAAACCAGGTTAACAGCTTTATTGAGAAACTTGACATGGCTTACACTGCTGCTACAGGACTAAAAGCCCAATTCTACCTCCCCACTATTGAGAATGGTGTCAGGAAATTATAGGCTATTTTACATCCCTCACACACCTGAAACCCACTGTGGCATTGCGGTCAAATCCAGGTGAAACAAGTAAGAGCATCTGGGTCTTATCAAGTGACTGTGGCCCTCCCTGAACATACCACCAGCTTGAGGTAGGCATATAATAACTTCCTCCCCTGATCATTACGAAATAATATATACCGTTATCGTAAATATCATTTGTGAGCTGCCATACGTTACCTACCATATCCATCACACCATAAGGACTTTGTCCCTTGCTGAAGGCATCCACAGGTGTTGGTCTGCCAAAGGCATTATTGCACTTTGTACCATGGAATTCATTTCCCCATGGCCATAAACGCTCATCAGTACCTCGTGCAGCCAGCTGCCATTCAGCTTCAGTGGGAAGCCTTTTTCCTGCCCATTCCGCATAAGCTTTCGCATCTTCGATACTGACATTTACGACAGGGTACTTTTCCTTTCCCTGCTCATACATACCATTAATCCAATGCTTCAGGTAGTTAACTGTATCGGCAGGTCTATATGCAGTCTCACTGATAAACAGGTAGTATTGTTCATTAGTAACCGGGTATTTATCAATAAGGAATGAATCAATAACATGTATGGTTTCCTTACTGCTCACCGGGTATGGTATAAAATCATCATTCGATTTCAGTGCATAACTTATTTCGGCTGATGGTATCAATACCATATCCTTCGGTATTCTACCTTTATGCAGTTCTGTCCTCGTCACTTCACTTATAAGCCATGGTTTACCTCCCCTGAATTCAGTAACTATCTCATCCGAGAGAATGCTGTCCCTGAATAGTTGAATGATAATTGTACCCTCATACGAGGGAAACAATGTATTAATATCGAGCTTCCTTTCACTGTTAATTTCCATCTCCATGCATTCAGCCTTATATGATGGGATTCCATTCCATATCTTCAGGTTTCCCTTCATCCTGCTTCTGATGAACAATGAATCCTGTTCCATCTCAACATTAAGCAATTCAGGGAAGCGTGCTATGCAATCCAGGCTTCCTTCAAGCCTTGTACCGACGAAGCTTTTATGATAAGGGTTCGTGCTTACGTTAACATAATAATTATTTCCGGACCTGACAGGTTCCAGTTCCATGTGATGCCACAGACTGACATAATGATAAGCTTCTTCATTTTCTACTTCAATTAATGGCTCGTCACAACCTGCCGGATTCATATTCAGAACAGTATAGATTGTTTTTTCTCCGTTCTTCCACCTGTTTATATGCAAGTTGTCTTTACCTGAGCCAATCAGTGGTAACCAATCATTATCAAGGAATGCATCACTGTTTTCCCTCAGTATCATTGTCGTTTTAGCAAGGTATTCATAATCCCTGTCAAGCTGGTGATACCTTCCAGGCCTGTAAAGATTGAGTTCTGAGCCATATCCATTAAAAAATGCTACTGCTATTTCCCTGTGCAGTATAGCCTCACCAACATCAAGCACCCTGAAAATCGCAAATTCCGGTTTGATTATCTTATTAAGGTTTAATTCAGGTGAAAGGTGGATGGCATTATGTACTCTTCCTGATACTATTCCCGGCATATCTTTAGTTATTGCCATTCCTTCAGAATACATTACCACCCCTTTCCTTGCACTATCTGCAGCAGCCTGCAGTTCATAGCTTGAGCTACCGCGTGTATCAAGCACTACACCGTCGGCTTCAACAGCTTTTATCAGATTTGACATAGCAGTATAAGGATTTTCCTGCCTCGTACTTTGATCCCATGGATTATAGGCTATAAAGAATCTGGTATTTGTCTGGCGGGCCATCCTGGCAAAATTTCTCAGCTGGTTTGTACCACCGGGGAGGTCATCATAAAGGTCCCACTGGTTTCTCATGTCCACTCCCAGACGTGGCCAGGTAGGCCATATCCCGTATATTTCCACATAGCCAAACTGCTCATAATACTCTTTCAGTTCTTCGCCAAATCGGTACTTGCCTTCAAACCTGTCATAGAATGATTTATCCCAGGCCTGTTGTAATATTGCCAGGTAACATTTCCTTACCCAAAGCAGGTCATCCCGTTCAAACAGGCTGTTATCAAATTCATCAAGGTCATAAAGATACCTGTCTCTGAAAATGAGCTTCAAGCCTTCCTGCCATGACCCTGTAAACACATCACCGAAAAGATTAAATGATACTGTTGTTCCCGGCGGGAGTAAGGTACTGTACCTGTTTAATATTGCTCCATTATTACTACCCCTTCTTGCCAGAGTTACCAGTGATGAATCACCAGTAATCTTCTTAATTGAAAAACCCATCTCCCATGCATTATCCGGAAGGATAACCCTTAATGGTTCATAACCCGGCCGATGTAAATATGCCCTTGCCAGGTTCCAGGGACCTTTTCCTGTAATGTACACATTATCAGAATCCTCACCCAACGGTAATACATTACTTATTTCAATGGTATCAAAACCGTTGTTTTGAAAATTTATTTCTCCCCTCCATCCTGGATGACCACCTCCGTAGGAAATAAACGTTACACGCAATGAATTTTCATAGTTCATAAGAAAACGTGTACCGGCAAGACCTGCGTTCACATCGCTTGAAAGATGATATCTGCCATTAAGCTCAAAACTGAAAACAGGAGTTGACAATTCCTGTAAACTTGATGTACTGTCATTTAATATGAGTTTTTCTATTCTAAGTCCTTTGCCTGTTGAAAGGCCAAAGTTGTCCAGGCCCTGGCTTATCAATAACTGTATCGGAATAAATAGAAAGGTAATCAGTATTAATAACCATCTTTTCATCCCGGGAAGTATAATTTTTAACATGGTTCCTAATATAATTCAATGGTTAAAAAAAATACGGAGTAGTATATAACTTTTTGCTTCCGTATCCGTAAATATATATGATGTTCTTTATATTTGATTAAAATATTTGTACTTTTAGTTGATGTAATGCACAAAAATAATATCTGGAATAAGAATATGAAGTACCTGAAGTACTTAATAATAATGTTTTTTGTCATTTTAATGACTTCTTGTTCTGCATCCAGGCAGAATCCATATGCCAGAAAAAAAAGGAATACTTACGTAAATGCAACACAGCTGGGAAGGAACAAGTATTTCTTTTCAAATGAATACCAGAAAAAGCTAAAGAAAAGTTACAGGAAACGTCGCAATTAATTTATTCCCTGCTTATATTTCCACCACCATTCCATCATATGCCAGCTCAACATTGGGAGGTAATTCCTGAGATATTTCACTGTGTAAACCCATCTGGTGACTTATATGCGTAATAAAGGCTTTTTCCGGGGAGATCTCATCAATCAGTTCAAGTGCCTCATTCAGGTTAAAGTGAGAGATATGCTTTTCTTTTCTTAACGCATTAATTACAAAATACTTAACCCCCTCAAGCTTTTTCTTGTTTTCCACAGATATAAAATTGGCATCTGTTATGTAAGCAAAATCATCAATACGAAAACCATAAACGGGTAACCTGTAGTGCTGCACCTTAACAGGTATAATTCTTGTATTGCCGACATGGAAGGGATCATCTCCTATTGTAATCAGGTTCATTACAGGAACACCAGGGTATTTATGTTCTGAAAACACATATGGATATTCCCTCCTTACTGCTTTTTGCACCCTCTCATCACAGTAGATATCGATCGGTTTTTTACTTATGTAGTTGTAAGCCCTCACATCATCCATCCCACCTATGTGGTCTTTATGTTCATGTGTGAGCAATATACTGTTCAGTTTCTTGACATCAGCCCTGAGCATTTGCTGCCTGAAATCGGGACCTGCATCAATAACTATGTCCTTTTCACCAGTCTCAATAAGTAAAGAAGCTCTGAGCCTTTTATCCTTACTGTCTGTCGACCTGCAGGTAAGGCAGCCGCACGCAATAACAGGAACACCCTGGGAAGTACCGGTTCCAAGAAAAGTAATTTTCATAGCGGGTATTTTAAGTATTCAAAATAAATTAAAATAATTAACTTCTGAAATGCTGCTTTTCGCATCGCGTATTTTTTGTATTTTCGGGCAAAACAAGTCATTGTGAATGGTAAACTATATTTGATACCCGTTACCCTGGGATCGGCTGATTACAGTTTTGTAATACCGGCTAAAGTACTTGGAATAACCACCTCACTGAGAAAGTTTATTGTCGAAGATTTACGCAGTGCCCGCAGGTTCCTGAGGATGATCGACCATGAATTTCCCATTGACGATTGTGAGTTCATGTTATTGAACAAGCATACACAACCAAATGAAATTAAGAACATGCTTTCAATATTAACCCGGGGATTTGATACAGGACTTATGAGCGAAGCAGGTATTCCGGGTGTTGCTGATCCGGGTTCAAAGGTGATCATTCTGGCACATGAACATGGTATCAGAGTTATCCCCCTGAGTGGTCCCTCCTCAATATTTCTTGCCCTCATGTCATCAGGTCTTAACGGTCAGAATTTCGCATTCAACGGCTACTTACCTATTTCCAGGAATGAACGTATCAAGGAAATAAAAAAGCTGGAAACGAAGGCTCAAAAAGGACAGAGCCAGATATTTATGGAAGCTCCATACCGAAACATGAAACTTCTTGATGATATTGCCGGCGTATTAAGCAATGACACCTATTTATGCATTGCATCAAGTATAAGCCTGCCTGATGAATTTATCATGACAAGGACTGTCTCAGGATGGCTGAAGTCAGATTTTCCTGATATTGATAAGAAACCAACGATTTTTATTATCGGTGTAAAATCCGGGTAAATGTTTTTGTATTATTAAACATCAGCAAGGCAGTAGACTTAATTGATTCTTTTTAATAAATTGCCGCTATAATAACCAAAACATATTTTAATGTTACTGAGAAAATCTATAATTACTACATTATTCCTGGGAATACTATTAACCCTTAATGCCCAGAAAGTTGATATGGATCTGTTTCACGGCTTAAAGCCCAGAAATATTGGCCCGGCCGGCATGAGCGGCAGGGTAACAGCCATTGCTGTTAATCCCATCAATACAGAGGTTTTTTACGTAGGTACCGCTTCGGGCGGGCTATGGAAAACAAGCAGTGGAGGAATAAAATTTGAACCGGTTTTTGATGAACAGGAGGTCGCTTCAATAGGTGCCCTGGCAATTGACCCGCTACGACCTGATATAATCTGGGCCGGGACAGGTGAAGGTAATCCCAGGAACAGCGTTACAGGAGGATACGGTCTGTACAGAAGCCTTGATGCTGGAAAAACATGGGAACTTGTTGGCCTTGAAAATACAAGGCACATACACAGGATACTGATAAATCCCAATAACAGCGATATTGTGTATGTTGGAGCTATCGGTAGCCCATGGGGACCAAATAATGAAAGAGGCTTATACAGGACCACTGATGGCGGAGCAACCTGGCAGCAGGTATTATATACCAATGAAACCTCAGGAGTTGCTGAAATGGTGATGGATCCCATTAATCCTGACAAAATACTCGTGGCGATGTGGGACCACCAGAGATGGCCCTGGTTTTTTAATTCAGGCGGCGAAGGATCGGGACTGTATATCACACTCGACGGAGGCGATACCTTTAAAAAAATTACTGATGGTTTGCCTGATAAGCTGGGAAGAATAGGCTTAGCAATAGCCAGAAACAGGCCGGAATATGTATATGCCTACATTGAATCCGAATCAAATGCCATCTACCGTTCAACGGATGGAGGTTTCAGCTGGGAAAAACGGGGAACCGAAAATATAGGCTCCAGACCGTTCTATTACGCTGAAATATACGTTGATCCTTCAAATGAAAACAGGATATATACACTTTTCTCAGGAATTAACATGAGTGAGGATGGAGGCCTTACCTTCCCCATTAAAATAGCCGAGACAGTACACCTTGATCATCATGCATGGTGGATTAACCCAAAAAACCCAAAACATATGATTGAAGGTAATGACGGTGGTCTTGCAATAACATATGATATGGGTAAGTCATGGAGGCATATAACAAACCTGCCAGTAGGTCAGTTTTATCATGTGGCTGTAGATATGCAAAAGCCTTACAATGTATATGGAGGAATGCAGGATAATGGATCCTGGAGGGGACCGGCCTATACATGGACCAACGGTGGTATTATTAATGAATACTGGGATTTCTTGATTGGAGGTGATGGCTTCGATGCCCAGCCTGTACCGGGCGACCCCAGGTATTGTTATGCACAGTCACAGGGTGGTGCCCTGAGACGAGTAGATCTTCTAACAGGTAATGGCACAAGTATAAGACCTGCAGCTGAAGGAGATGAAAGACTGCGATTCAACTGGAATGCAGCACTTGCGCAGGATCCGTTTGATAACAATACAATTTATTTTGGAAGCCAGTTTGTACATAAAAGTACCAACAGGGGCGACAGCTGGGAAAAAATATCTTCTGACCTCACCAGTAATGATCCTGAAAAGCAAAAGCAAAGACAAAGTGGTGGACTAACGATTGATGCAACCGGTGCCGAAAATCACTGTACGGTGATTACTATTGAACCCAGCCCATTGAAAGAAGGGCTGATATGGGCAGGATCTGATGACGGTAAGATACATATCACCAGAGACAGTGGAGAAAACTGGAATGAAGTGGGACAAAATATAAAAGGCATGCCCGAAGGAGCATGGATCCCACAGATAAAAGCATCCGGATATAATGAAGGTGAAGCCTTCGTTATTGTTAATAATTACAGGGTTGGCGATTACAATCCCTACCTCTTCAGAACAAGAGATTATGGAAAATCATGGGAAAGGATTATTGATGATGATGATGTCTGGGGATATGTATTATGTTTTATTCAGGACCCTGTAGTACCTGATCTAATGTTTGCAGGGACTGAGTACGGACTGTATGTAAGCTTTGACGGATCACTGACCTGGAACAAATGGACCGTGGATTATCCCACTGTATCGACCTATGATATGGCTCTGCAAAGCAGGGAAAATGATCTCGTCATAGGCACTTTTGGTCGCTCAATATGGATCATCGATGATATAGTCCCTCTCAGGAAAATGGCACAGGACAAAGATGATTTATTTAAGCAGAATATTGTCCTGTTTGAACCACCCGAAGCCACAATGGCAGAAACCAAAAACCTTCCCGGCTACTATTACAGGGGTGATGCCATGTTCGAAGGTGATAATAAGCCAAATGCTGCAATGATCTCTTTTTATTCGGGTAACGATAGTAATGGAGATCAATTGAATTTATTAGTTCTGAACGAGGAAGGTGATACACTCAGAAAAATGGATACCGAGTACACCTCAGGATTTAACAGGATCCGATGGGATTATACCATGGATGCACCTGAAATGCCAGGTGTGATTATGGATGAGGAAAGTCAGGGACGCAGGAACTTTTTCAGGTTCCGCAGGGGCGCAAGGGTATTGCCAGGTACATATAAGCTGGTTTTATGCAAAGGTGAGGTATCAAGCACAACAGATATCAAGATCAATAATGATCCCAGAATGCCTATGCCCGATGTGGAAGCAATTAAGGCAAACTGGTCGAGAGCCTTTGCCCTGCAGACAAGAATCAGGGAGTATAATAATAAATATAAAGGCTTCACTGAAGTAAGACAGAGCCTCACGAAGATGAATGAACTTATATCTCCGGATATGCCCTTCGCAGAAAAACATAAAGAAGTGTATGACGTTGTAAATAAAGAATATAATAATATCCTTAGGTCACTTACCAACAGGAGAGAAGGATTATCCAGGGATATGTTCGGCATTAATGTACTCTATTCAGCCACCGGTAAGCTTACACAGTCGGAGGAAGAATCAGTTAATAATGCCGTGGCAGCAATGGATAAGGCTGAAGAAATGATTGATAATTTTTTCAGCGAGCATTGGTCAAGGTATGTTGAGTTCTTCAAGGAAAACAATATTACACTTGATAAAATTCTTGAATAATGGCTTTGGGCTGTTTTAAAAGCACAGGTCGATGACACTGTGCCCGGATCTTACTTTTAAAACAGCCCCTGCTTATTTAAAGACCCGGGATTACATTATCGAGGATTATTTCAAAACCAAGAGGGGTATAACCTGATATTCCCATCTGATAGTTGCCGGTTGATCCATATGCAAGTGAGCTGGGGACAACCAGCATGGCCTCTCCTCCTTCCCTCATATATGAAATACCCTCATCCAGGCCAGCTATCACCTCTCCCCTTCCAAGGGCAAAGCGATAAGGATCACCGTCCATATTATAGGCAAATACGCCTCCTGAAAGGAAATAACCTATATAATATATTTCAACCGTATCACCTGCAACAGGCTGTATACCTGTTCCTTCCATTAACTCAATATAATATAAACCACTTTCCGTGGGTTCCGTTTCTATTCCTCTTTCTTTGAGAAAATTGTTTATAATCTTTGCTTCATTCTCTTCACTGGCTTTTTCCTTGAAACAGGAAGAATAACCTGTAATAATAAAAATGAGCAGTGATACTTTCAGGATATTTCCAAATCTTTTTATCATATTTCTATTTTATAAATTTCAGGTACGGAATAACAAATATCATGCAAAAATTTTTTCAGTCAACGGAAACTACTTTTATCTGATAAACAAGTATTGATCGTGCCGGAATTTTCTTCTCGTCACCCATAAGTCCGTACCCCAGGTACCCCGGTATTATGAGAGTGGCTTCAGATCCTTTATCAAGTAATTTAACTCCTTCTGTCAGGCCCGAGGGTACATCTGACCTGCCAACCTCAAAGCTCATCAACCCTTCATTGTCTGAATCGTAAATCACAGTACCATCAAGAAGGCTGCAGACATATTCAAGGGTTACCTTATCGCCTTCACTTATTGCGCATTTACTCTCTGTATCTGTTGTAATCCAGAGGCCTGTCTCCGTTTCTGTCATTTGCAGACCTTTTCTCTCTATATAACTTACTATTCTTTCCCGATCTTTAATCATCAATTGCCTGTTTACTTCAGCAAGCTGTTCTGCACTTATATTAATTTTCTTTTCCTGCCTGTCTCTGTTTTCCTGACAGGATGCATGGGTAAGAAAAAAGATTATAAGCAGGTACGGTATAATTTTCATAGTTCCTGGATAACTTATTTTCTCAGAGGTCCGATATGCTCAAGAAGATTTTCAAAATAGTCAAGGCACTCTTCCAATGTCCCCTTATAGCGTCCGCCCGCAGCATTCTTATGACCACCACCATTAAAATATTCTGCAGCAATAGCATTTACCTCTAAATCGCCCTTTGATCTTAATGAAACCTTGATATGTCTTTCTTTCTCAATAAACAGGGCTGACATTATTATTCCTTTTGCTGTTAACGGTATATTGACGAAGCCCTCTGTGTCACCGGTCTTATGTTTAAACCTGTCAAGATCAGCCCTGCTCAGATAAATATATGCAGTACTATAATCCTCCAGGAACACAAGCCTTTTATAGGTGGCAAATCCCTGTAACCTCATCCTGTTTATAGAAAAGTTATCATACACCTTGCTCACTATTGAATCCTTATCCAGTCCATTGTCAAGCATTAATGCCACATCTCTCAGAGTATCACCATCGAATGTCCCAAAACTGAAGTTACCGGTATCAGTCATCATACCGACGTAGACAGCTTCAATAAATTCCTTATCGAGATAATAATCGCCCTCCAATTCTTTAACAAGCGAAAAAATAAGCTCTGCAGTTGAGCTGAACTCCGGCTCCGATATGAGCAGGTCAACATCAATTTCCGGATCAGGATGATGGTCTATAAGTATCTTTTTTGCATTCGAGGACAGGATATGATCTCTAAGTTTTCCTGTACGGTCTATATGATTTAAGTCAAGCATCACAATAAGATCAGCCTCTCTTATATGTTTCACTGCTTTTCCAGGTTCAGTTTCATTAATAATAATGTATTTTGAGCTCTGCATCCAGAGTAGAAACTCCTGCACCGGGCTTGGGCTTATCATAGCGGTAGATTTACCAAGGCTTTCAAGGTACCTGGAAAATCCCAGCATTGATCCTATTGCATCTCCATCCGGATTATGATGACATACCAGTGCTATATTGTTTGACCCAGCGAGTAAATCATACAATAGTTTACTATATTTGCCTTTTGTTTTTTTCATTGTTTGCTAACAGGTTTCAAATATAGAAATTATTAATTGAGACTTAAATATTTGATTATGAATAATGATTTCACGTTTGCAATCATTAAGCCCAATGCGGTTAGAAATAAGAAGACAGGACCAATCCTTTCAATGATTACTGATGCCGGTTTTAGCATCTGTTCCATGAAGATGACCCTTCTCACAAAGCAGCAGGCACAGGCATTTTACAAAGTTCATAGTGAAAGACCCTTTTACGACAGCCTGGTGGAATTTATGACATCAGGGCCCGTTGTGGCTATGATTATTTGCCGGGATAATGCTGTTGAAGAATTCAGGCAGCTCATTGGTGAAACTGACCCATCCTTAGCCAAGGATGGCACAATAAGGAAAATATATGCAACCTCTCTTCAGATGAATGCCATCCACGGATCTGACAGTTCCGAAAGTGCAATTAAGGAAGCAGCCTTCTTTTTCTCTGAATTTGAAAGGTATTTTCCTGCTGAATAAAAAATCACTAACTGAGATCCGGCTAACGAAGAATAATCTCTTTGACCAGTTCTTCACCTGCCTGTTCATTAAGCCTTTCTCTCAATGCATGACGTGCCATTGACAGTTCTGTCCTTACAACGGATGAGGTAAGATAAATATACAGCTTGCCTTCTCTGAGGTATACCTTAGATGTACGTTTTGCTATTGCCCTGCCTGCAATATCCTCCCAGGAGTTCATAAGGCTTACCTCCTTAAGCCTGCTGTCAATATTCATCTTCTCCCGGTACTCTTTCAGTGCTTCACCAAGTGTAATTGTCTTATTACGCCTCATAATTTATTTTCCTTGCCGTTAACCACAAGTTCTTCAATGCCATCATCAATAAGAAACAGCTTATACTCAATATTTATTTCCGAAAGCACTGCTTTCATTCTGTCTCTGTGTGTATCGGTAATAAAAATCTGCCCGAACCTGTTTTCCGAAACCAGCTTTATTATCTGAGCGACTCTTTTCTCGTCAAACTTATCGAAAACATCATCCATCAGTAGTATGGGTTTTGATCCTCCCTTGTTCCGTATATACTCGAATTTAGCCAGTTTAAGTGCCACCAGGTATGATTTCTGCTGGCCCTGTGACCCAATATCCTTAATTGACAAACCATCCATTTCAAGATTGAGATCATCGCGATGTATACCCGATGTTGTATAACCCAGGATCCTGTCTTTTTCAATGTTACGTTCGAAAAGTTCTTTCATCGAATATTTTGAGAGTTGTGACTTGTATTTTAATCTCACCTTTTCCCTCTTCTCGCTAATATGATCATAGTATTGCTGGAACAGCGGTATTATCTCCTCAACAAAGTCTGCCCTGCTCTTATATATGGTGCCGGCGGGTTTCAACATCTGCTCTTCCCATAGTTCAAGCATCTGCCTGTCGAACTTTCCCCCTGATGCATAATCTTTCAACAACCGGTTTCTCTGCTTGAGGGCTTTATTGTAAGATATTATGTCATTAAGATAGTTACGGTTAAACTGACTTATTACATTATTCATGAATTTGCGACGCTCCTCGCTCCCATCTGTAATAATGCTGTTGTCGGCAGGCGATATCATTACCACTGGGTACCTTCCAATATGATCAGAAATACGGGTATATTCCTTACCATTTCGTCTGAACATCTTTCGTTTGCCCTTCTGCAATCCACACATAACCTCCTCTTCTCCAGCATCATTCATAAAGCTTCCCTTGATGATAAAAAAGTCCTCTCCGTGCTTTATATTAACACTGTCAATATTAACAAAATAGCTCTTTGTAAGCGAAAGGTAATGTATTGCATCAAGTATGTTCGTCTTGCCTACCCCGTTATCTCCAACAAAGCAATTTATTCTTTGCGTAAAATTAATATCTATACTACTGTAGTTCTTAAAGTTAGAAAGATTAATATGACTTAGATACATATTATTGAGTATTATTTACCAACAAATTTACTAAATCTAATCGGCACTATAATAATTCTTAGTCAATATACCTCTCCAGCTAAATGACAATCTTCAGGCTGGCATTTTTTCACTGAAATATTTTATATACGGACGAAAAAAACTACTTTTGCGAAACTTTACAAGAACGATCATTCAAGCTTAAATAAAATAGAAATGGCAAAAGGTAAGAAGAAGGAATCACCAAAAGCAATTGAAGGCGTAGAAGAAACCCTGACCAAAACCGAACAATTCCTCGAGAACAATTGGAAACCCATTACTTACGGTCTGGCAATGATAGCCGTTATTGTAGGTATTGTCTGGTTGGTTAACAGGAGGATTGATAACAGGGCTGAAGAAGCTCTGTCACAAATGTATGTGGCAGAGGATTACTTTGATATAGATTCCCTGGATCTTGCACTTTACGGCGATGGCAATTATCTGGGCTTTATTGATATAGCCGATGAATATAAACTAACCAGGACAGGCAACCTGGCGAATTATTATGCCGGTTTGTGTTTCCTGTGGACCGGTCAGTATGAAGATGCTATTGATTACCTTGAAAAATACAAAAGAAAGGACCAGACCATAAGCACTGAAGCAATAGGATGTATAGGTGATGCATATGTGGAGCTGGGAGAGATTGACAAGGGAATAGAACAATATATTAAAGCTGCCAACTATTCTGACAATGCATTCTATACACCTTATTATCTTATGAAAGCCGGACAATTGCATGAGCTTGAAGGCCGCTATAAAGATGCTCTGACACTGTACGAAAAGATAAAAGAAGAATATTCAGAAAGTACGGAAGGAAGAAATATCGATAAATATATTGCCAGGCTCAAGGAAATACAATAATGGCTACAGCGAACCTCTCTGAATATGATTCTGATAAAATACCGCCTGCAGAAGGGATGCGCTTTGGTATAGTGGTATCAGACTGGAACGGGGATATCACTTCCAACTTACTTGATGGTGCTGTCAGGATACTGAAAAAGCACGGCGCTCACGGTGATAATATATTTATTGAGCATGTACCGGGGAGCTTTGAGCTACCACTTGCAGCACAACTACTTGCAGAATCCAAAAAAGTTGATGCCCTCATATGCCTGGGGTGTGTCATACAGGGGGAAACACCCCATTTTACTTATGTATGCCAGGGTGTCACACAGGGCATAACACAGTTAAATCTCAAATATTCTGTTCCATTTATTTTCGGACTTTTAACAACAAATACACTTCAACAGGCTGTTGATCGCTCAGGAGGCAGGCATGGCAACAAAGGTGAAGAAGCTGCACTTACTGCTATAAAGATGGCAGACCTTGGACGAACGCTAAGAGGTTAACACTTTTACCCGGCACCGTGATTACCTGTACATCATTTATTTTTTAACCCTTTCTGTTGCACAGTAGATTATACGAACAATACAGGCATTTCCGCTTATCTGAAGTCATATTAAAATCCATGTCATCAGTGAAGATATCGGAGAGTGTCTCCCGGAGTCCGGTCAGAAAAGTATCCCTTACAGAATCATAGTCCTCAAGGTTCCCTTTACCATCTCCTTTCTTAATGGTAAAAATATCGGAAAAATCGTCGCTGAAAATTTTTCTAACCGGGTAGAGCGATGGCCTCAGCACGATCCCTCCTGAGTTCTGGATAAACAGCTCACAATATAACAGGGTCTGGAAGGCAGCACTATTCCTTTCTTTAAAATCATATTCAAACAAACTTCCCAGATCAGTTATTTCCACACTGTCAGCACCTGATTTATAGTCGAGTATCCTGTAAACACCGGATGAACGGTCAACCCTGTCGATGTTCCCTCCAAGGCGGACTTTCCTGTTAACTCCATTTACCATGCATGATAATGAACCTTTAAAGTTCTTTTCAAGACTGATAATTTCAAATGGCACATACTGTTTATCCGCTTCAATAATCTGCCTGGTCATTTTTTCAATTACGCTGGTAATAACCAGGTTTTTTCCCCTGACAGCACCGGCACTATTCTTCATAAATATTTTTCGGAAAGCTTTCTCCGCCATTTCCTTTATGTAGGTATCCCTGGAAAGCAAACTCTCAATCTCATCTGTTCCCAGCACTTTGCCACAGTAAGGAGAATAAATTTCCTTCATCACATGATGGAGTATATTTCCAAAAGCCAGGGAATCAACTTCTTCCAGAATATCTTCAGCTTCTTCAATTCCTGCTATATACCTGTAATAAAATTTCATTTTGCAGGTAATCCATGTATTGATACCGCTGGGTGACAGGTATTTTGCAGTACCATCATCCAGGTAATCAGAAGCCAGTATGTTATTTATCTCAGGTGTTCTCTTTATTATATCCTTCACTTTTGGTGAAGGCAGTATATTAAACCTCGTATCCAGGAAAGAAACATTATAATTTTGATCATATTTAAGCTGTAGAATGAATCTGCTCATTTCACCACTACGAATGCCATCAGTACTGCTGTTATAGATAAAACTGATATTTTCAGCTCTCTGCAGGAGCCTGTAAAAATAGTAGGCATAAATTGAATCAGAATGCTTGATGGTTGGCAGCCCAAATGCCTCCCTGAGGTTATATGGTATATACGAATTGCCTGCAGGTGTTTTTGGTATCTTTCCCTCGTTGGCTGACAGGAAAATAACATTCTTAAAATCCAGTGAACGTGTTTCAAGAACTCCCATTATCTGTAAACCCTGCAAAGGTTCACCGCTGAAAGGTATTACTATCTGTCTCATTATCCTGTCTGCCAGCCTTGAATAAAGGTCGATACCAATGTCTAACCCTGACTCTGCTATTATCAGGCTGAGTTGATTCAAGGGTAAAATCAGGCTATATATATATTCCTGTTGCAGTTTAAGACGTGATCCCTTCTTCTGCTCACCCGATTCATTTTCTTCAAGGAGGTTAACCACATAGGTAAGCACATGATTCAGATATGTCCTGTTATTGAATGTGTCGGTAAAAATTAACTCAAACAGCTCGTTCAGTAATAAAGAGCCCCTGTTTATCCTGATTATGTTCTTCTCTCTTATTTCCTTTATCAACGGAACTGAATCACCCGGAAAATTAAAAGCAACATACTGGTGTTGAAGTATGTTTATCACATCGTTATAATAAAATGTCACCTCATTGCCCTTTCCTGTCCTGTTTCTATGAAGTTTCATAAGTTGATGTACAAGGCTATACACTGGGGTATGAAATAAAGGATAGCCCATGGTAACGTTTATATTACTGACTGTCTCAGGCAGGCTGTTAAGAACGGGTACGAGCAAATTCTCATCAGCCAGGATTATAGCTGTTTCGTTTGGATCGTCGCTCAGATGATTATCCTGTAGCAGAGCAGGTATAAGTTTTGCCTGTGCCACATCCGAAGGTGTTGAATAAACCTTAACGGGACATTTCATGTCACTGTTTGCAGCATATTCTTTTTCAGCGGGGAACTCATAAATATTCTGCCTTATGAAATGCCCTGCCTCATGATTATTATTATTAACATAATACTTATCATAATCCCAGTAAAAACTTGCCCTTCCCGATTTATTTAATTCCCTCATAATCGTTTTTTCACAATTATTCAGGGCATTGAACCCTACGAAATGGAACATACTTATTTCTTCATACCACTTAAGAGGCCCGGATTTTACTTTATTAGCCTGTTCACGGGTAATCATTCCTTCATAGGCCAGGCCTTTGGATTTAAGCCTTTTATTAAAATTGCTATATACAGCTGGTAAAGTTTCCCATACATTAAGGAAATCTGTTTTTTCGTCAGTCATATTTGTAACTTCGAAATTGGTCCAGAACTGTTTAATAATTGCTATTATATCTTCGTCCAGGCCCCCGAATTTCTGATCAATCTCTTTAAGATCCGCCAGGTTGGTAAATAGCAGATCAGGATCAACAAGGTATTTATCTATATCATTAAAATCAGCCAGCAGCATCTCACCCCAGTGATAAAACTCGTCGAATGCTTCCTTTCTGTTACCGGCCTCCAGGAATACATTATACAACTCAAATACAAGCTGAACCGTTTCTGCCTGTTTCAGACTGCTCAGCCCCGATAGCAGGCTGCTGATAGTTTGTAGTGATGGCATAAAGAGGGGCTTATTTATCATTTCTGATAAATACTTCCTGAAAAACAGTATGGAACGATTATTCGGGAATATGATACAATGATCGGCCAGTTTGTTGCCGTACTCTTCGAGGAGGCTGGATGCTATATCTTTTAAGAATATTCTCATGATCATCCGCCCCTCTTATTTTTCCGAACGCCATAGAGTTTCCCCTGCCAGGTATCCAGTTTTTCGAGTCTTTGTTCAAAGAGCCTGGTCATTTCTTCGGACCTCAACCTTCCCCACCCTTTATTTCTTATAAGGCCCGGGTTTGATTCACCGGTAAACCGTTCTACTATAATATCCGGATTCAGTCTTTCCAGAAACTCTATAAAAAAATCCCTGTATTCTTCCCAGGTAAAAAGTCTGAAATCCCCAGGCTTTGCATAATATTCTTCCTCCATAGGAGTACCCGCAATTATTTGCAGCTGATGGAATTTCACAGTCTTGAGAGGCAGGCCAGAAATAATTCCTGCTTCATCCATCATTTCTTCCTGTGATTCACCAGGAAGCCCGAAAATAAAATGGGCACCGGTGTTAATACCTCTTGCGGCAGTTTTTTCGAGTGCAGATACAGAGCATGCAAAATCGTGACCCCTGTTTATCCTCTTCAATGTACGGTCATAACAGGACTCAATTCCATATTCAACCGCAAGGTAATTATCAACAGACAGCTCAGAGAGGTAATCAAGCAAATCATCGTCGATACAATCAGGCCTTGTACCTATTATCAGTCCTGTTACACCGGGGAACCGTAATGCTTCCTCATACTTTTCCCTGAGCTCACCGAGGCTTGCATATGTATTTGTGTACGATTGAAAATATGCCAGGTAAGCTACTGATCGCCTGTATCTCTTTGAATGAAAACTGATACCCTTTTCTATTTGTTCTGTTATGCTTATTTCAGGTTTACAGTATGCCGGACTGAATGCATCGTTGTTGCAGAATGTACATCCTCCTGTACCAAGTGTTCCATCCCTGTTGGGGCAGGTAAAACCGGCATCAATGCTTAGTTTTTGTACCCTCCCACCAAAGATCTTCCTGAAATAATTAGAATAAGCATTAAACCTTCGTTCGTGTCCCCAGGGGAAGTTATATGTTTCTTTACTATTCATTATACAGCTACCACTCTTGATTGATCAACATACCATAAAAAGCCTTCTACTTTTTTATAGCCCATATCTGTTAATATAACCTTATATTCTCTAACCTGCCTGCTGTGTTCAGGCAATTCATTTCCAAACTTGAAATCAACAATAATAATACTATCACCTTTGAAAATTATCCTGTCAGGTCTTTTCATTGAACCACCGGGGACCAGTATCTCTTTTTCCTTTCTTACAGTGATGTCTCCTGAGAACCACCCTTTAACATCCTTCTGCTCCAGTGCCTTTAACAATTTATCTCTGATATCCTCATACTCATTATGATTAATTACTCCTTTTTTGAGATAAAAGCTCACGGCATCATCAATATCTTTTAGAGAATTTACTGAAGCAAGAATCCCATGCATCAACAAACCGTAATATCTCCTTTCTGCTTTCCCGTCTTCTCTTCCGGAAAAATATGATTTACCGTGCAACTTCAGTCTCAATCTGTCATCATTTAAAGTAAGTGGATAATTAATCACAGGATCATCATGGCTTTTTTCTTCTTTTACAGAATATTGAGGTATTGCACCCAGGATAAAAAGTCCTTTATCCCTATCATAGTATTTATTAAAATCGAGTAGATTGCCCGGCTTATTATCCGAAAAGATGTCAGAGAGATAAGACCCGGCATTTTTACCTCCCCCGGGAAGAATGATGTTTCCATATAAGCATTCTCTTGCTCTGGTGAAAGCCACATACAGTAGATTGAGATTATCTATTACAGCCCTGTACAGTTCATCCTGATAAAATTCAATAAAGTAAGTATCGAGGAATTTTTTATTCATCCTCACCGGCACTGCACCCAGTTTATCAAGCAGTCTCTTATCAGAATAAATCCATAAAAAAGGATTCTTCTTATGTTTGAATGTCCATGATATGAAAGGCAGGATAACTACCCTGAACTGCAAACCCTTTGATTTATGTATTGTCATAAGCTGCATGGCGTCACTCTGCTCGGTTGATGATACTGATCGCCTGTTCCCTTCGTTTTTCCACCATTCCAGAAAAGCAGGTATATCATTTGTTTCTGTACCTGCAAATTCAAGGACACAATTTTGTAAAGTATTCAGGTATGGTATGGCAGCACCGATATTTTCCAGGCCAGCATAAGCTATCAGCCTGTCGATAATTTCAAACACTGACAGGTAACGTATACTATCCAGGAAAGCGTCAAAGTCTTTATTATTATCACTACCCCTGATATATTCACAGCCTGTCTCAAGGAAGAGTGGTCTGTCGATCTCCATATTTTCAGTTGCCAGAAGATAATGCTGGCACATTACAGCATAATTAACTTGATCTTCCTTATTTACCAGGTATTTAAGCACAGATACGAGGAAAGTTATAACCGGTGAGCTTTTAAGCAGCAGTGAATCCTGCGAAATAATCTGGTAAGAATATTGTGAATTGCCGGCATTCAATGAAGCATGTTGAGATATCCTGTCAACCACTTCCTGTCCTTCATCCCGGGTTCGCACCAGTATACCTATGTCGCAAGCCCTGAATCCTCTGTCCTGCATCTCTTCTATGATCCCCGGTAAATCTTCCAGGGCTTTTTGTTTTCCTTCATCTCCGGGATCATATATTTTCATTCTCACGTAACCGTCTTTGTATCTACCAGGATCATCCTGTACCACATCTGAATATACTCTGCTAATTACATCAGCATCCAGGTTCATGTCTTCCTCGATCCTGCGGGGCAATTCTGAGAAAACAGCATTATTAAAATGTATTATATTAGCAGCACTTCTCCAGTTCTTATCAAGGGAGACGGTCTCAAATGACTCTTTGTGGAACGACTCACCAATACGCTCAAAAATTTCCCAGTCACTGTTTCTCCACCTGTATATTGATTGTTTTATGTCGCCCACCACAAGACTATCATCTCCTTCTGCAATGCTGTTGTTTATCAATGGAAGGAAGTTTTCCCACTGTACCCTTGATGTATCCTGGAACTCATCTATCATGAAATTCTTATACCTGTTTCCCATTTTTTCATAAATAAATGGTGCCTGGTCAGATGCTATAATACGCCGGAGTATATCACCCGCATCTGAGAGAAGGAATTTATTTTGTTCTGTGAGCAATTTTCTTGTTCTATATGCAATATCATTTAATATACCCAGGGTATAGAGGTTATTGATCACCAGCTTTACTGAATAATAAAGAGTAATATTATCCCTGTATTCTTTTGCCACTGCTTTAACAATGCTGTCAAGGCCATCTGCAAGAGCCGCTTCCAGCTCTGGCGAAGGAGTTTTTCCCGATATATACCTGCCATCCTCTGCAGCAGCTTCCATTGCTCTGAAACTGATTCCCGGTATATCATTCACAGCTTCCTCAAGAAAATAAATTATTGACCTGCTCTTCAGATATAGCATGTCTGCTGTTACATCATTTCTGCCAATGACAACAAGAGCTTCTCCTGCAATGCTGCTTAAACGCTGTTTGAAAGAATTAATAAAAGCATACATATCAGAGATTACTGATTTCAGCTTATCCCTGTCCTCATTGATAAATCCTTTCTCATGTAAGATCCTGTATTTCTCCCTGAAAATCTCCTCTCCAAGTGACAGTATTTTATTTTTAAGATTCCAGCTTTTCCCTTCAGATATTTCCCTGTGGCCAAATTCAATAAGCCAGTCAAGAAGCTTAGTGTCATTTTCTGCATCCTTTAACAACTCATCAACAGCCTGTGTCAGTATCATTTCCGAGTCGAGAATAACATTGAATCCTGCCTGTAAGCCTGACTCCCGTGCAAAAGACCTGAGAACCTTCTGGAAGAAACTGTCGATGGTACCCACTGAAAAACGTGAATAATCATGCAATAAATGGTTTAATATAACGGAAGCGTTATTTCTGATCTGGATCTCACTTATACCGGTGGATTCAGTAAGAAGTTTAAGGTAGCCCGACTCCTTTCCGCATGAAAGTAAATAAAGATTATGCAGTATACGTTCCTTCATCTCTGCCGTTGCCTTATTGGTAAATGTAACGGCAAGTATATGCCTGTAGCTCAGCGGATCTCTGAAAAGATATTCGAGGTAGGCACCCGCAAGCTTATATGTTTTACCAGAACCGGCAGAAGCATTATAACGTATGATAACTCCTGGTCTCATGAGGAAGATAAATATACCGTTTTTTTCACTTGATGAGCGGCAATTATGTATCATATTTACTAACATATTCATTCATTTTTCTTATTTTTATTAAGAATAACCCAAAGAAATATGAAGATATCATACAGGAAAGCACTTGAGAAGGACATACCTGTAATACTCCGGTTTATTAGGGAGCTGGCAAAGTATGAGAAGCTGGAACATGAAGTTGTTGCCAGCAAGGAGGCCTTGCGGAAGTCCCTTTTTGGTGAACGCCCCTATGCAGAAGTTGTACTGGCAGAAGCAGATCGCAAGGTCGCCGGATTTGTTCTATTTTTCCATAACTATTCAACTTTTCTTGCCAGGCCCGGGATATATATCGAGGATTTATACGTTAAACCTGAATACAGGGGTAAGGGATTAGGCAAAGGCCTGCTCTCCTTTATTGCATCACTGGCACTTGAAAGAGACTGCGGACGAGTTGAGTGGTGGGTACTCAACTGGAACCCTGCACGCAAATTCTATGATAGCCTGGGTGCTAAAGCCATGAATGAATGGGTTGTATACAGGCTTACCGGAGACAAAATTAATGAGCTGGCAAGAAGTGACCAGGTTAAGAATGTATAACTCCTGAACCCAGCAGTTCTTCACCAGAGTACCATGCAGCAAACTGTCCCGGGGCAATGCTTTTTTGCAGCTCATTAAATATTATGAACATCCCTTTATCACGCCTGAATAATTTTGCTTTTACCAGTGGCTGGCGGTAACGAATCCTTACATCGTATTCTCGTCTATCACCCAGGTTCATGCTGAGGTCCGGCCTTATCCAATGTATATCTTTATCCCTGACCATCAATCCTTTCCTGTGCAAACCGGGGTGATCCTGCCCTTCACCCACATAAAGAATATTCCGTTCGCTGTCAGTAGATAAAACAAATAGTGGTTCTTTATAGCCACCTATATTAATTCCCTTCCTCTGTCCTATGGTGAAATAATGAGCACCATTGTGTTTACCTATTGTAGGTCCGCTTGAAGGATTATAAATATAAGGAGACGTCATTTCCGCCAGTATTTCATCACTTATATCATCAACCGGCAGTCCATTATCATAGAAACTGTAATCCCGATCAGCAGGTATTAATACTGTCCTTCCTGTTCGGGGCTTAAGTTGCTGCTGCAAGAATGTTGGAAGGTCAACCTTACCAATGAAACATATGCCCTGTGAATCCTTACGGGTAGCTGTGGGCAGCTTGAGCCTGGAGGCAATCTTCCTTACCTCGGGTTTGGTCATATTCCCAATCGGAAAAACAGCACCGGCAAGTTGATCCTGTGTGATCTGGCAAAGGAAATAGCTCTGGTCTTTATTGTGATCCTCTCCTGTAAGCAGCCGATGTATTTTCTTATTACCCGAAAATACAGTTTCCTTACGGCAATAATGACCTGTGGCTACAAGCTCCACCCCCATCTTGTGTGCTTCCTTAACAAAGGAATCAAACTTTATTTCACGGTTACATAAGATATCAGGATTGGGTGTCCTGCCGGCCTCGTATTCAGAAAACATATAGTCAACTACTCTCCGCCTGTACGGTTCACTTAGATCAACGGTGTGAAAGGGTATCCCAATCTTCTCAGCTACCATCTCTGCAAACATAACATCATCCTCATAAGTACAATCACCCTCAAGCACACCGGTATTGTCATGCCAGTTCTTCATAAAAAGCCCGGTAACATGATAACCCTGCTGCTTCAGTACCCATGCTGCCACACTTGAATCAACGCCTCCTGATAAACCAATGACTACATTCTTTTTCATTAAATACAAAGATATTAACATTTAAACCGCTTACAAACATTGTATTGATATGCAAAAATATGCTAATCCATTAATGTGACGATAAAAATTATTTATTATATAATTGTAAAACACCGGTTAAATATTAATTGTAAAACACCGGTTAAATATTAATAATTTTCAATTACATGGAAGATATTTTCACCACCAAAAAACAAAGCAGAAGGCATTTCCTTTCGCGCATAACATATGGCGCTGGAGGGTTGATACTACTGGGGAACTACGGGTTCACATTCACAAGAGACAGCGAAACAGGAGTTATTAGAGCAATAGCTGTTGATTTCGAAAAGTGTGCGGGATGTCGCACCTGTGAATCTGTTTGTTCAGAATACAATAACCAGGTAATGGTAAATGGTGAACTAATAAACGGACTGGGTAATCCGGCACTATCAAATATCAGGGTTTACCACTTCAATCCGGATGTCGACATCCCGTCAACCTGTGCCTTATGTGATGATGCACCCTGCGTTGAAGCCTGCCCTGTTGAACCTCATCGTGAGACAGGCCGAAAGGCATTGTACAGGGATGAAAAGCTGAAAACCATAGTAAATGACCCTGAGAGATGTATTGGTTGCCAGAGTTGTGCAATTGCCTGTGCTGAAAAAAGAGCAGGCGTAATACACCCGGACCCTGAAACGGGCAATCCCAGATTCATGTGCACACTGTGCGGTGGTGATCCACAGTGTGTCAAATATTGCCCGTATGATGCATTGAAATACATTGAGATGCCTCCGGACAGGGATCTTGACAAACTTGCTCCAAGACAGATCGCTGAAATTTTGATTGATAAATTTTACAAAGTATAATAAGGGGAATACCAGATATGAGTACTAGAGGATACAACGGAAGATTGCTTGAGATAAACCTCAGCACAGGTAAAATAGAAAAAACACGGATACCTGACAGTGATATACAAAATTTCCTGGGCGGTCGCGGCCTTGGTGCTAAAATACTATTTGACAGGCTTAAACCGGGGACCGACCCGATGTCACCTGAAAATATTTTAATGTTCCTGACCGGACCCTTCGTGGGATACCCTATCCCCTCTTCTTCGAGGACATGTGTGGTGACCAAATCACCACGAACAAGCCCTGCGGATAAAAAATACAAACATTCTTCAACACTCAGCTATGCCAATATGGGAGGCTTCTTCGGACCCGAATTGAAATATGCCGGCTATGATGGATTACTGGTTACAGGAAAAGCTGATAAGCCCGTATACATACTTGTTGAAGATGAGAAGGTTAGTATTGAAGATGCCAGCAAATTCTGGGGAATGCGAACCGATGAATTTGACAAAGCCTTTCATTCCACCCTGGGTGACGGCAGATATGAATCATGTTATATAGGACCTGCCGGTGAGAACCTTGTCCCTATGGCCTGTATCATAAACACAGCCGCAAGAGCGGCCGGACGAGGAGGAACGGGATGTGTAATGGGTTCAAAAAACCTTAAAGCAGTGGCTGTGAAAGGTTCCGGGATTCCTGAAGTAGCTGATCTTAAAAAATATAATGAATTACTGGAAAAAATCAGGGGCTCATTCATGGAGAAAAATGAGAGTGTGATGAGCTGGCGACATGGAGGTACAGCCAATGCACTTTCATCATCCTCTCGTAATGGTACCCAGGCGGTAAAGAATTATAGCGAGGGTACTTTCAGTGAGATAGAAAAAATTGGAACCGAAGCAAACAGGAAAAAAATATGGAAAAGGGATTTTGCATGTTATTCCTGCCAGCTGGCATGTAAGAAAAGTGGTTTTGCCAAAGGAGCTTACGGTGTGCAGGTTCATGACGGACCTGAATACGAAACAGGTACAATGCTGGGAGCAAACCTTCTGATCTCTGACCTGAATGGCCTGCAAAAACTAATATATGATGGTGACGATTATGGAATTGACATTATTTCAGTTGGCAATACCATTGGCTTCCTTATGGAAGCAAAGGAAAGAGGACATATAGATGCCGGCTTCCTTGATGGAATAGAGCTGAGTTGGAGCAATGTTGAAGCATCGCTCGAACTTATGAGAAAGATTACTTACAGGGAAGGCGTGGGTGAACTCGCATGCCGGGGAGTAAAAGAGCTGGCGAAAATTATAGGTAAAGGCTCAGATGAATACGCCATACATGTTAAGGGACATGAACTGGCAGCTTGGAACGTACCTGTTAACTCTTCTTCATGGTCAATAACATATGCAACATCAAACAGGGGAGCATGCCATATGAACGGTGGTAACACCAGCAGGCAGGATGGTGCATGCCTGCGCGATTCCCTGGGTGCATGCAGCTTCGCTTCCTCGTGGTACAGGGGCGATGTGCATTACAGGCATATACTGTCTGCAATAACCGGCTTTGAATGGACAGAAGAAGAATTTAATAAGGCCGGTACAAGAATATTTACCATGGAAAAAATGTTTAACTACCGGGAAGGATTCAGACGGGCTGACGATACAATACCGGAAAAATTCTTCAATAACGAATTCACTTACGGAGAACATAAAGGAGCGATTGTTAAACGTGATGAGTTCATTGACAATCTGGATAAATACTATGAATCAAGAGGATGGAACCTTACTACCTCACGACCTGCAGATGATGTTCTCAGGGGGCTTAACCTTGAATTTACAATTTAGTATTTATCAGCTTATTTTTGTTTCTTGCATAATATAAATGAATATTTTGCAAGCTGAATGAAGATCCTGAGATTTTCTGTCCTTATATTTATTATAGCAATGCCCTGTTCCTGTAAACATGACGCCGATTCAAGGGTATTGAAGCTCGCACACGGACTCGACACTGAACACCCCGTTCATCTAAGCATGGTCTATATGGCCGAAATAATTGAGCAGAAATCCGGAGGCAGGATGAAAATAAATATATATCCCTCGGCACAGCTGGGCTCGGAAAGACAATGTATTGAGCTACTGCAGATTGGGAGCCTTGATATGACCAAGGTATCTGCATCAGCGATGGAAGGCTTCGCCCCTGCATACAAGGTCCTGAGTTTACCCTTTATCTTTGATAACAGAGAACATTCATACAATGTACTCGACGGGCCTGTCGGCCGTGATATTTTACTCTCATCCGAAAAATTTTGGCTCAGGGGCCTTACCTTCTACGATGCAGGCAGCAGGAGCTTCTATACAAAAGAAAGACCCATAAAGCACCCTGATGATCTGAAGGGACTGAGCATAAGGGTAATGAAAAGTCCCACAGCAATGGAAATGATCAGCCGCTTTGGCGGAAATCCAACGCCTATATCATGGGGCGAACTATATACGTCCCTTCAAACAGGCCGTGTTGATGCTGCTGAAAACAATCCTCCAAGTTTTTATCACTCCCATCATTACGAAGTGTGTAAGTATTATTGCCTTGATGAGCATACATCAGTGCCTGATGTGCTACTCATAAGCACAATAACATGGGAAAAGCTTGATGATAATGAAAAGAAATGGCTCGAAGATGCAGCTGTCAGCTCGGCTTTATACCAGCGTAAATTATGGGTAGAAGATGAGGAAGAATCAATGAAGCAGATAAAAGCATCAGGTGTAACTATTATACCACCCGAGGAAATTGACAGGGCGGCTTTCCGTGATGCAGTGAGGGGGATGTATGTGAACGCTTCAGCCGATCCACTTATAGGTAAGCTTATAGAAAGGATTAATCCTGACAGCAAGCATGAAGAAAATAATTGATCTTATTCTCAGCAGGCTCGTCATAATGGTTATGACAGTACTTGTTCTTGATGTCCTGTTACAGGTGGTGACAGGTATTTTCATAAGCGAATCCAATCCTTTCTCATTTACCGATGAGCTGGCCGAATTCCTTCTCATATGGGTAGGTCTGCTGGGAGCAGCATATGTGTCGGGGAAGAAACAACATCTCGCTATTGAAGTGATTAGTAATAAATTATCAAAGATAAATTTATCCAGGCTGAAAGTGTTTATAAACGTACTGATAATAATTTTTGCGGCCCTTGTCCTGGTCGTTGGAGGTATAAGGTTCGTTATTATAAATATGAAACTGGAACAATTATCTGCTGCCATGCAGATGCCAATGTGGTATGTTTACCTGGTAGTACCAATAAGTGGTATGTTTATTATTTATTATGCATCTGATGACATCGTTGACTTGATAAAGGAAAGGAAGTCAAGACAGGCTGAGATAGTATAGCAAAGACGCAATAAGCCGTGTTTCCGGTCGGGTCAAATCAACATGAAGAGTGATTATGAGTAAAACAAGGAATAAAATATGGAACTGGCGAGCATATTAATTCTGGTTATAAGCTTTTTTCTGTTACTGTCAATAGGTGTTCCCATTGCTTACAGCATAGGCATCAGTGCCATGCTTACTATGCTTGTCAGTATTTTACCTGTACCTGCCTTCACCACGCTTGCTCAGAGAATGTCAACAGGGCTGCAGAGTTTTCCTTTGCTGGCAATACCCTTTTTCATACTTGCCGGTCAGTTAATGAACCATGGTGGCATAGCCAGCAGGCTTATTGAGTTCGCCAAAGTTCTTGTGGGTCGTTTACCAGGGGGGCTGGCTTTTGTTAATATTATGGCTAACATGCTGTTCGGTGCAATCTCGGGTTCGGCAGCAGCTTCAGCCAGTGCCATTGGAACCATAATGACGCCGAAAATGACCGAGGAAGGGTATGACCGTTCTTTTTCTGCTGCTGTCAACATCAGCTCCTCCTCTACAGGGCTCACCATTCCACCCAGTAATATACTGATAGTATATTCGCTTGCCAGCGGTGGCCTGTCTGTTGCAGCCCTATTCCTCGCCGGTTATATCCCTGGCATATTAACCGGTCTGTTTTTGATGGGACTGGCAGCAGCCATGGCATACAGGAAGAATTATCCAGCCGGGGAAAGAACAAGCCTGAAAAAGGCTATGCTCATATTTATGGACGCCATACCAAGCCTTTTACTTCTGGTAATAGTCATCGGTGGTATAACCAGCGGTATTTTCACAGCTACTGAAGCTTCGGCAGTGGCTGTTTTATATACATTAATCCTTGGAGCTATATATCGTGAGATAAAGATTAAGGATCTACCCTCCCTGGTTCTCAAATCAGTTCAGACCAGCTCTGTGGTGCTTTTCCTTGTAGCAACATCGATTGGATTGTCATGGGTAATGTCGTATGAAAATATACCACAGGAAGTAAGCCATGCCCTCCTCGGGCTTTCTTCCAATAAATTAGTTATACTTTTGATAATTAACATTATACTGCTTATAGTTGGAACATTCATGGATATGACACCGGCTGTCCTTATTTTCACACCTATTTTCCTGCCAATAGTAACAAGTCCTGAAATAGGGCTTGATCCTGTACATTTTGGCATAATAATGGTCCTGAACCTCTGTGTGGGACTTACAACGCCACCGGTAGGCTCGCTTCTGTTTATCGGCTGCTCAGTTGCTGATATAGGAATTGAAAAGGTGATAAAACCACTTATCCCAATGTTTGCAGCAATGATTATTGTATTGCTTCTGGTAACATACCTGCCTGATCTAAGCCTCTGGTTACCGAGAATTTTCGGGAAGTTATGAAAAGACTGAATCAGATATTCAAAATCCGCTGGGGCAGATCTGGCCTGTTACTGGTGATGAACTGCAGGCCTATATACGAATATCCCCGGGCTCAATACGATCATATGCTTATGGAATGCCGGCCATTACTGAGAAATAACAAAAGAAAATATTCTACAAATGAGATCATTGCGTAACAGGGTACTTACAATCCTGCTTCTATCCTCATACCTTGTATTTACATATTATGTATTTAAAGGATGGTGGTATTCATCTGTCGGAACGATTGTGATATTGTTTTTCAGTTATATGATATGGGGAAATAGATTCATTGACGTCACAGGCCTGAGGCTTAAGAAGAATACTATTCTGATAACTTTCGTACTTGCAGCTTTATTTGTAGTCTGTTCATACATAATTATAAAATATATAGGTTACAGATACGGGGTCACTGTTTCCTATACTGGTTTTGTCAACTACTACCATGATATTTTTTATATACTAAATGAAGAGATAATACTTGGTGGTATAGTCATTTACATTTTATTAAACAAGTATAATCTATCTCCACTTGTCGCATCTGCCGGGCTGGCTCTTGCATTTTCGCTGATACACTTTGTATTCTATAGATGGATCTTCCTGGAAACAGGAATAATTAAGGTTGAGACGCTTATAGTACTGTTCCTGGTTGGTTTTGTG